>JACCDP011499891.1_pt1 | contig 21020 bp, 29 predicted proteins | sample 7445841 | NCBI WGS metagenome assembly JACCDP01 (sample SAMN15323441, study PRJNA562643) | freshwater metagenome | isolation source: river surface water | place: USA:Blue River Watershed | collected 2017-08-17
AACTCCAGCAACATCCTTGTTCTATTAAAAATTGAAGTATATCTAATCTATTTATTTCAGCAGCAATCGATGTTAAATTTTTAGCACAAGCTATATCACCATATTGATTAAATACATCTTTTAAAGTTTTAAAATCTTCCTTTCTTATACATTCTTCTAAATTTTCATATTTATCTAAACTTAATACAGCCATTTGATGATATGATATATAATCGTCATCATCATTTGTATAACCTTTTATAATATTTTCATTTATTACTGTATTATTTATATCACTGAAATAAATATTTTGTAAAAAATTAGCCATTTTAAATTAAATCAAATTATATTTCAACTTTATTTTTTAAATTGTATAATTTAAAATTTTTAAAAAAAACTAATACATTTTTATTTTAGATTTTATTTTGTACTAGTTTTTTTAAATATTTTAAATATTTGAAAAAAATAAATATTTAACTTAAATATTTATTTTTAAATTATATAATTAATTTCAATCTTATAAATCGTTTATATATTTTTAACTTTTGAAAAATATTTAAATAGTAAAAATGAAGGTTTCTACTGATACAAAAGAGTTAATTCAATCTTATGCTGTAAGTATACTTGAAGCTTATAAAGTTTTAATGGCTTGTTTACTTAGTATATTTGTTCCTCAATACTGTCCTGAGACAAACCAAACTTGTACTTTAAAAGAAAACTTTAGTAACTTAAGTATGTACAACGAATTTGTCATAGCATTCAACTTTATTACTTTAGGTTTATTTTTATATTTATACATTATTCAAAATAAACGTGAAACATATCTTATTACTCATCTTGATGCTGACAAGAAACATTCTATCACTTCTTTTATTGAAAATTGTGGTGGGTATCCTAAAATTGTAAATCGTGTAGTAGAGTATAACAAAAAATTACAACTTTTTACAAAATTAGTTTCACTTTTCTTTTACCTAAATGCTATCTTTAGTGGTATACTTGTAGGTTATTATTATTACGATGGGTTTAGAACAGCTACAACATTAATAGCTAATGTATTACTTGTTTCTTCTAAATTATTTTCTATGTGGTCTGTAATGACTGATTGTAATAGTGAACCACAACTAGCATTATCTACTTATCAAGTTATGCCAGTTGGTTACAATGTGATAGATAATGATTATATTACAGAATCAGTTAATAGACATAGTGTAACTACAAAATCAAATATAGAATTTACCACTGTTATCAAAGAATAAATTATGAATAATTATTTTATTTATTTTACTTTATTTAAAAGTAAAATAAAAGTATAGATGAATAAAACAGTTAAAACAATCTTATACACAGTTTGTTGTGTTTTAGCACTCTATGGTTTAATATTATTAATCCGTAAAATAATGTTGTCATCAGATGCACCAAGAATGACTAAAAAAGATTTAGGGTATTCTTTTTATTTAGAACCATATAGACAATCTTCACTATCTTTTGAGGAAGAACATCGTAAAGAATTAGAAGATTATGAATAATATAAAAAAAATTTAGAAGAGTTAATTCAGATGATAGATTACGGGAGGATTTAGAAGAAAGACTTGAATCTATAAAAAAAAACTATAAAACTACTTAGTAATGTTGATGAAGAATGTTATAAAAAATATAAAAAATTACCAGGAAGATCAGATTCAGATGTTTTGAAAAGGTGTCAAAAAAAATAAAAATTATTTTACTTTATTTTTATCTTTTATATTTTATCTTTTATTAAAAATAAAATAAAAGCAAAGATGAATAAAACAGTAAAAACTATCTTATGCACACTTTGTTGTGTATTAGCACTTTACGGTTTGATATTATTAATCCGTAAAATAATGTTATCACCAGATTCACCGAGAATGACTAAAAAAGATTTAGGATATTCCTTTTATTTAGAACCATTTAGACAATCTATGTCAATGTTAGATTATGAGAAAGATGATATTAAAAAATTAGAAGAAAAACTTCGTAAGAATGAATATCGTAATTATAGTAATAGTGATAGAGAAAGAGAAATGGATGAAAAAAAACTTGCATACAAGAAAGAAAGAGTAAAACTACGTAGTAATGTTAATGAAGAATGTTTAAAAAATTGTAAAGAACCTGGTATTGGGGGTGGGTTTATATGTTTAAGAAAATGTCAAAAAAAATAGTTATTATTTTACTTTATTTATTTATTTTACTTTTATTAAAAGTAAAATAAAAGTATAAATGAATAAAACAGTAAAAACTATCTTATGTACACTTTGTTGTGTGTTAGCACTCTATGGATTAATATTATTAATTCGTAAAGTAATGTTATCACCAGATACATCAAGAATGACTAAAAAAGATTTAGGTTATTCTTTTTATTTAGAACCATTTAGACAAACAAATAATATTCAGGAACAAATAAAGAATGATGAGAAAAAATTAAAATATTTAGAAGAAAAACTAAGTAAAAATGTTTATTACGATAATGAAGATCGGGAAGATGATGAAAGAAGACTTAAAGAAATAGAAGAAAAAATAAAACTACGTAGTAATATTGATGAAAAATGTTATGAAAAATTAATAAAATTACCAAATTTATCAGAATTAAATGTTTTGAAAAGGTGTCAAAAAAAATAAAAATTATTTTACTTTATTTTTATCTTTTATATTTTATCTTTTATTAAAAATAAAATAAAAGCAAAAATGAATAAAACAGTTAAAACTATCTTATGTACAGTTTGTTGTGTGTTAGCACTCTATGGTTTAATATTATTAATTCGTAAAGTGATGTTATCACCTGATACACCAAGAATGACTAAAAAAGATTTAGGATATTCTTTTTATTTAGAACCATTTATATATGAAGCTAAAATATCTAAAGTAAAAGAGATACCACAAGAATTAGTTTTTGATGATGGTGGTGTTCCTTTTACTCCATTAACATTTAAACAATTTGAACCATTTGAATATAAATGGTATGAAGTAGGTGAAGGTTCACCTCCACCTCCACCTATTGATTTAAATTCAATATTAATTCCAATTTCATCACAACCTAGTTTAATTGATGACGGATTACCTTTTGATGATCCAAGAACTCAATTTATTAAATCTATGAAAGGAAATGATAACTTCTTAATTAATAAAAATAACACACTTTATAATAAACCAATTACTCAAGAAGATATAGAAAAAAGAAACAATTGTCAAATTGATTGTAAAAAGAAATGTGGTCAACAATTTGGAAATGCTAATTCATATAAAGTATCAGCAGGTTGTTTGGACGATTGTATTAATAGATGTTAAAAAGAATAAATTGATTTTTACTTTATTTAAATAGTAAAAATAAAAGATTAAAATGAGTTCTAAATATATGACATTTCTACTACGTCATTCATTATTTGAACATATGGATAAAAGTGGTTGGGTTGATACTGAAATTATTTTAAACTATCTAAATGATAAAAATAAAGAACAAAATAAAGAACAAAATAATAACGAGTTATCATTTCAAACTATAGTTGACTATGTAAAAAATGATACAAAACAAAGATTTCAAATCAAAGACAATAAAATAAGAGCTGTCCAAGGTCACTCTAAAAATAATATTTTAGAAGATGATTATATTTATACAAAACTTACAATAAATAATATACAAACACTAAAACCTATACTTCACTTTACATTCAAAAAAAATTTGGATTCTATTATGCAAAATGGGTTACAACCTATAAATCGTGAATGTATTCATTTTGTACCAAATGGTGATAAAAATTTAGCTAGAAAAAATACAAACTGTATATTAGAATTTGATGCTGAAAAATGGATACTTTCAGGAAACACTATTTATCAAGCAGCTAATAATGTAATATTAGTAAAAGCAGAAAAAATAGATTTCGCAGAGTATTTAAAAATAGTTAAAAACTAGTTAAACATAATTTTACTACTTATTAATTAAGTAGTAAATAGTAATTAAATAAAAAAATGAAAACATATTTTATACATGACAATGGAAGTAGACCTTTTAAAGTAATTGTAAATGATTCAAATGGAGTAAATAGTGTGATTGTTTACCAAGTTATACGTAATAGTCCAGGTGGTGAAAATGATTATAATATGGATAACCCAGTACTAAATAGTATTTATGAAACAATATTTATTGGAAAATCAAAACGTAATAGAACTACAAACTTTAGTGGAGGATACGGATCTAGTTTTAAAGGAAATACAATTTTATTTAAACCACAAAATGAAGATAAATATATATTTATAGGTGATATTATATATTCATTTACAGCTTTAGATGAAATAGTAAAATATGATTCAACAGTTGGTAATAATGATGTTAGCTATCCATCTGCAATGGATAAAAGTGGTAACATATACTTACTAATAGAAAATGTTATTATTTCTAATTTAGTTCAAAGAAGAAATTTAGCTACTATTTATGACTATTATTATTCAATATATCGAATGAAACATACTATTACAATTTGTGATCATATTCCGACAAAAGAAGAAATAGAAAATGAAAGTATTGATACATATGGTATGTCATATGCTCCTAATCCTTCTAGAGATTATGATAGATTAGTTGAAACAGAAGAAACAACAGAAGAAACAACAGAAAATAAAATGTATTTATTAAATGGGTATAAATATTTACCACCTGGTTCAATGCGTGAAAATAGAGATGTTTCTAATGTTACATTTACTGAACTTACAAAAGAAATGTATATACAAATGATGGAAAACTACGGTTTAGAAAAAGGATTACAACCAATTAAAAATAAAGTAGTGTTGTGTGAACGAGTTTGGTAATAGTAAATTGATATTTTTAAACATTTTATCCTTTTTTATAACTATTACTTCAATTAGTAGAATTAAAAAAATGAATGATTCAATCTTTGATGATTTTATAGATAAAGAAAGTAAATTAAATATATCTTTTAGAAATACAACTCAACATACATTTCTGTATATAATAGGATTACTAAAAGTTTTATTTTCTTTTACACTCTTTTTTACTATTGCTTTTGTATATTTAAGTAGAAGACAAAGATATCTGCAGCGAAGAAATATAACTCGTCAACATAGAAATTATTTTATAGTAAATTGTACTTATATATCTGTTGTACTAGCTTTTGCAACTGCATTTGGATTATTTTCATATTATTTTCCTAAAATAACACTAATTTACATTTGTTTTAAAAGTCGTAATTTAATTTAAATTAAAATTTATTTTTTACTCTTTATTATTTAAAATAGAATAAAAAAAATGTTCCCGGAAACTATTACTGAATTAGAAAAATATTTTATACTCGACTAAATTGTTTTTAAGTCGATGTAACATTTGATAATTCCATTTTCAATGATTGCACAATTTAACTTATTTATAATTGGTTTGTTATTTTCGTATTTGTTTGCTATTGCATTTAATTTTTTATACAAATGATTATATATTTTTTGATTATTTAATCTATTAGATTTATATTCTTTAATTGCGTTTTTTAAATATAAACATTCATTTTCCAATAATCTTAGTCTTTTACAACCTGATTCATTGCATATCATAATTAAATGATCCATATTTATTAATTATTTATTAATTAACAAATATTTTAATTTTAAAAGTATAAAATAACCTTAAAATTGAGTTTTTTTGAGTTTACAACTCTAATACTACCTTAATAAACAAATTAAAGATGCCTAAACGTTCTAAATCAAAGTTTGCTTCCCTTTCTTCTATTAACAAAAAAAGAAGACTAGCTTATGCTGAAAAGAAAGAAAAGTTTATCAATGACTTAACAAACATAAATTTAGATGACTTTAAACCAACTACAGAGGATGAATTTAATACATTAATTAATTGTAATAATAGTAAAACTATATATTTGGTTACTAACTTAGAAACAGCTGAACAATTTATTACATTAGAACCTTATAGTTCAATTTTTATACAAGAGGATGATACTCGTATTAATGTTGCTAAATTTCCAACAATACGTGATAATTTATCTACTTTACCATTTTCAAAGTTTAATATGACCATCTTTGAACCATTTAAAAATGAAGTTAAAAAATGTATCATTTCACAAGATAATTTGATAGAACATTTGCGTAACTTTTTTGAAGAAGATTATATTCGAATGGAAATTACTGATACAAAATGTAATACAAGATCTATTAGTCCTACTAAAATAACAAACACTTATATTAGTGGTACTTTGTGTAATAATTATTGTATTCAAAATAATATTGAACGTAAAATTATTATACCTTTAAATACTATTTTTGAAATTTCTTCCTATGTTGAATAATTTACTCTTTTTACTCTGTACAGAGTAAAAATCGAGGTTAAATTTGAATTATTCTAAAATTAAAAATTCATTACAATCATTCTGGAATTGATTATATAATTCTTCTGTAGAAAACTCATTTTTCATTCCTTTTGCTACAGTAGAAGTGATATAGATAAATCCTTTTAAGAAGTTTAATTCATGAAAAATTTGAATCTGTTCATTATCTTCTTCTACTTCTTTTTGTAATTCTTCTTTTAATTCTTCTAATTCTTCATCTTCTGATTCTGATTCAGATTCTTCTTCTGATGAAGAGTCATTTTCATTCAATTTATAAGTTGTATAACCATTACCCCATTCTAAGATATCCATTATAACTAATGCTTCAATAGAATGTAAATAACGTCTTAAAAGTTCTGGTATATTTTCACGAAGTAAATAGGTCATTAAAAATTCTTCCAATTCTTCATAAACTTGAATACAATCAGACTCTGAATTTATTATAAATAATGGACTTATATCCAAAGAGTCTAATTGTATATCATTTTTATTATAAAATTTATAATTTTTAACAATGTTACAAATTGTAGTAATTTCTTTATAGATAATACTATCTTTTTTAATCTTTGTTTCGTCTAAAACATAAAGAATCATTTTAGTAACAATTCTAAACAACTCTATTTCTGGAATATGTTTATCTAATTGTTCTTTATCTTCTAAAATAACTGAATAATAATATTCAAAATCTAGTCCATTACCTATTTCCATAGATGGATCTTCTGATTCTAAGATATCATAAAAGTGTATTTTGAATACTTCTTCTACTAAATTGTTAAATAATTGAATATAACATCTTAAAGCAGATACTTTTTTACCATTAAATTGCTCATCTTTTAACTTTTTTAAAAGGTCTTTAAAAGATTTACGAATGGTATATAAGCGTGTGTACAACATTTTTTAACAATAGAGTAATTAATAATTGGCTAACTAAAATTGGCTAACTAATAATTGTTTAAATAAGGTATTTTATTAAGTGAAATATTAAAAAATATCAATTTTGACGAGGAACGTAATTCCCCGTCAAAATTGAGTTTTTGGAATTAATCTATTATAATTTTAATTAAAAATGCAATCACAATTTAACAACAATATTGTTTATAGTATCAAAAGTAAAAGTATTAGTACTGATTTAAATGATATCTTAGACAATGTACCTTTTATGGATTCTAAGAATATTAGTGAAATGGTTTGTAATGAATATGTAGACCATGAGTTGAAATGTAGTAAAACTTTTTTAAAACTATTTTTAACTCATATAGCTTCTATTTTTGATCATTCACTTTATTTAAATAGAAATTTAGATACTCTTTATATTCCTAGTATTCCTGAATTAGATGAAGGTCGCGATGAAGATTTAAATGAATCATTTGGTCACTATATCTCTACAAATAATCTTTCTTATATGGAACAATATTTAGTAGTTCAGTTCAACCATTTTTTAACATTTATTTCTGAAGAATTATCTGAGGAGTGGAATACAGTTTATTCTTTATTTAAAGAAAATGAAAAGTATAAAAACAATATTGCTCTATTTGATAATAAATCAGAGTTAAATATAAGTAGTTGGACTGACTTTTTAAAAATAAAAATCCAACAACCTATTTTACTAATTAATCCATATCTTTTAAATACTGATAGAAGATCAACTAGTTCTACAAATTATTTGTACAACAATCAAAATGATAATAATTCAACTCCAGAATTTATGTATGAAATTGGTAAACGTATTGAACCTAAATTTGATATCTTTAGTGAAAATGGTTTTACTATATTAGAATATTTAATAAATTTTTTAACCATTCGTGGAAATCCTTTAGATAAATGGTATACATTATTTTGTGGTATGAAAGATAGAAGTATATTTAAAGAAATGGGTAAACGTGGATGTAAAATTGTTTTAGATTTTGAAGAAAAATATTCGAAAATGGTTCAAAATAATGAAATTAAAGATGATTATGTTACACTCTACTTTTCATTTGACCATGGCAGTTAATCTAGTAGGGAACCGTACGGTTCCCCTACCACCCCTCCCTTAACTAAAAATGAGTAATAAAAGAGTGATTAATTTAAACATCAATTTAAATGAAACAAAATTAATAATAGATATCTATTATTAATAAAAATGAGTAATTATAATAGTGTAGAAAAAAGAGGTAATGACTGGATCTGTACAAAGTGTAACTATGTAAACTTTAAACGTAATACTGAATGTAGAAAATGTAGTCAATCTTTTATAGAAAAAGAAAATAAAGGTTCCAAAACTCAACAAATAAACAATAAAAATGATAATGAAGGAGGGGGTATGGGGAACTACGTTCCCCATAATGATTGGATCTGTACAAAGTGTAATTATTTAAACTTTAAACGTAATAGAATTTGTAAAAAATGTGAAAGAAATAATTCTAAATGGGATTGTATTTGGTGTCAAGTTGAAAACTCAAAAAGTAATCATTTTTGCTGGAAGTGTAAAAAAGATAAAAACGAAAATACTTTTTTAAATTCAGATTGGATTTGTCATCATTGTTTTACTATTAATGAAATTGATTACTCTGTAGGTAAAAAAATAGATGAAGTAGTTTGTATATGTGGTGAAAGATATACCTCACAAAATCAACCTAATTTAACAATTAATCAGTGTTACAATAATAATTACGAATATGCTAAAAAAGTATATGATTCGTTAAATTTCTTTGTTGATTGGGATTGTCTGAAGAATATAAAATGTGGTATAAGTAATGCTTTAGATTTATTACATAGAAAAAATATAAGTAAAAGTGGAATTTTATGTGGTATAAAATATGTAGTATCTGGTAGAGATCCGGATACCGGACATCATTCAGATTGTCTTTGTGATGGATGTTTACTTTTAGATATAGGATATTAACGAGTTTTATAATATACATATCTTCTATTAAATTTATATTCTGAAGATGGATCTAACTCTGTATATATTAAGAATATAAAATATACTAAAAACATGAATGCACCAATTAATGTCCATAATGAAACTTCTTCTTTAGAGTATTTTATTTCACAATATCTATCAGATTTACATCTAACACATTCTTCTTCATGTTTTCTTTCTTTTCTATATTCTTTGAAAAAATATATAAACGCGAATAAAAAAAGTATAGCACCTAAAATTAAAAGCCAAGTATTTAATTTATATATATTTTTTGGACCATAATATTTATCTGATATTTTATATACATTAACAGGCATTTTCTACTTTTTAAAAGTAAAAGTAGAAAAGAAAAAATATTTCAAAAATAAATCCAAGAATCACTATTAACATCTTTATATGCTTTTACATTTTTTTTCTGTATGCATCTAATTGATGTTTTTAATGTTTCATAATATATTAAGTTACCAAATTCTTCTAAATGAAAAGACTTTATACCCCCAAATTGTGTTAAAGTTTTATTATCATTTTGAACTAAAAAAATAATTTCTGATGGTACTGATTTTACTTTTTTAAACTGGTTTTCATTGTTTGAAGTATCAAATGAGGTATCAAATGAACGTTTATTTGAAGTCATTTTAATATGAACTTTTATTAGTTTTGATAAAGTAATAAAATAGAAAAAATCAATTTACTTTATAAAGTAGTAACTAGCGCTGATGCAGAGCATAGAACGAAGTGTGCGCTTTCGAACGAAGTTCCTTCCCCATAACCCCTCCTTTATTTTGTATCTATTTTATTTTTACAAAGATAGATATAAATAGTACAACCAATACGAATTCAAAAAGAAAAATAATCAAATCTTAGATTTGTAAAAAAGATTGTGATTAAAATTAACCAATCAAAAATTAAAAGAAAGTTTATAAAAAGTTTTCAAAAAGAATTCTAACGTTGTGCGAGTTTCCGCAAATGTCTGATGAAAATAATTAAATTATCACGATAACCTCAGAAAAACACACAACTTTAGAAATTTTGTTTTTTACTTTTCTTTTACCTTTTGATTTACTTTTAAATTTAAATAACCAAATCTAAGATTTGTAAAAATAAGTAAAAGTTTGTATTTATAAGTGGTTGTATTTTTGTATTACTTATTTAATTAATTTTATAATTTTATATTACTTTAAAAAAAAACTAGTACATTTTTATTTTTGTATTTATTTTTGTATTAGTTTTTTTTAAAATATTTAAAAATTGTAAATATTTTTATATTCTAAAAATAAAAATAATGATGAGGAGGGGGTATGGGGAACTACGTTCCCCATTAGTATTCGATCCATTCATCCAATTCTTTAATTGCTGTAGTTGGAATTAATACATAATTATTATTATAACTATTTACATACAATATTGGAATATTCTTCTCATAAAATACTTTTGACAATCTATATACTATACCATGCTCATTTATATTATGTGTATCTTGATATATCCTAAGTACAGAATATTCATCTACTATACGATTAATACGAATTTGTGATTCATTATAATTATTTAATTCATAAATTATATCCTTTAAAGAAGATGATACAAATAACGAAAACTCTTTCTCACTCTGAGTCATACTAAAAAATCTATCATTTAACAATATAGGCAAAAGTGATGACAGTATACTCTTTTTATAACTTATATCAAATGAATATAAATATACTGTATCATCTAATAACTCTAAATAAAAATGTTCCAACATTTTCAATAATATTACTAATTAATACTAATTAGTAATATTTTAATTAATTATTTTAATTAATTATTTTATTTATTTTAATTACTCATTAATAAACTATTAAAAAATGGATCAAAAATGTCCTAATTCCGATATAAATTTTAATAAAATATTAGATAAACTATTTGGTAATCATACACCTCAAACTAGAAAAAAGGTATTTTACCTTATTTGTATCGTAGTTCGCTTATTTTTATACTCTCTTGTATATGTTTATAAAGATTCAAAATGGATGCCTTATGTACTTACTATATTTTCTGCTTTTAGTATGTATCATTTGTATTCAGATATAAAAAATAATGTAAACAATAATCGTCAATGGTGGAGTAAGAAATTTGAACTTATCATTTCTATACTTGTATTTCTTTCTTCTCTTATTTTAATTATTCAACGTTTAATTGGTACTCCAAAAGATAACCAAATTTCTACTAAAATTCCTCCTATTTTATTATTTATTAGTTTATTTACTGGTATATTTCAAAGCTTATTTGTTACATTTTGTTAAATACAAAGTGTTAATCATTATTTAAAAGAATAAACATATTAATTATATTTGCTCTTCAATATGAAATTAAGAATTAATCCAACTCGTTTTTTTAAATTTAACAATTTTGTTACTTATAACTTTAACTTTGGTTCAAAAAGAACAAAAAATCATACAAATAAAATTATACCAATTGACTTATTATCATCTATTGAACATGATCATAAATTTGGTGAAATAAAATTTAATTTTTTAGACAATACTAGTATCGTTACAACTACTAATTCAGATTCCAAAGAACTTTATAATTATATTGTTACTCAATTAGCATCTAATAATAGAATTATTGAAATTGATGATTAAAGTGGTAAATAAAGTAAATAAAATAGTTATTATTTTTTACTCTGTAAAATTAGAGTAAAAAGTTTAATTGATTTAATTCAATTTGAACCAATCAAAAAAAGATTAAAATTTAGTAATTCTAAATTTTCACAACAATCTTTTAATAAAGAAAGTATACTATATTTATTATTTAAAAATAATAATATATATTCATTTTGCATATCATTTATTTCATAATAAAATATAATTTCATCTATAACATTTTCAATCACAGTATAAAATTTATATTTGTAATCTTCATTTATAATTTTCTTTACTTTATCTACTTTATCACAAAATTGTGTTTTAATTAATATTGGTAAATTCATCAATTTTTCTAAATAATAAACAGATGCTCCATAAATAATTAATGTATTTATTAATTTATGTTTCATAAATTCATTAAATTTCATATACACAGTATTTACATTTAATATATCATTTATTACTATGATTGATGTATCAATACAAAGTACTAATATATCATAAAAATAACTGACTGAATTTTCTATAGTTAATCCATATATCCAGTCTGTGTTAATATTTACACTTAATTTTTTTAATTGAAATAAAAATTGATGTATATAATCTTTTACTTGGAAATAAAGCATTTCTCGTTCAATATTATTTATTATTTTATTTTTATCAGCTGTTAACGAAAAAATACTATTATTTGTAATCATATTACTACTATTTAATAAACTATTTATAGTTGAATTTGTATAATTAATTTTTGTTTGCATTTTAAATAAGGTAATTTTAAAGGGGAAAACTCAATATTTTTCAATTTTTACTCTACTTTAAAAGAGTAAAAATAAGAGGAAAAATAGCTTCAAATTAAGCTAAAAAAGTATTGAAATTTAAGGATTCAATATCTTGACAACAGTCAATTAAAAGTGATAATAAAACTATTCTATCATCTGCTAATTGCTTAAGATTGATATTATAATTTTCATTATATTCAAAATAGGTTAAAACATCATCTATTAATCGATTAAAAGCATTATAAAAGTTTACTTTATGTTCCACTTCTAACTTATTATAAATATGTATCATTCTTTCTTCTGACTGAGTTTTCTTTAATAATGGTATTTGTATAAATTTATTTAAGAAATATACAGCTCCTCCATAAATAATAACAGCATTCATTAATAATGTTTTATTATAGGAATAACGTATAGTATCAATGGATAGCATATCATTTATGACTGTAACTGCCATATCAGTACTATCAATCAATAATTTATAGAAATAATTAACACAATTATTAGGTGTCAATTCTTCAATCCATTTATAATTAATATTAATACTTAAATTTCTTAATATAGTTACAAATTGAACTGCAAAATCTTTTATTTGAAAATAAAGTATTTCTTTTTCACAAATTGTCAATACTTTTGAATCTATATTTACAAGTGTAGCTTGAACTACTTTTTGATTAACAAATATATTACTATCAATAATTGAATTGCTTAATGCTAATAAGTTGTTAATAGCCATTTCAACTGATTCAGTTTGGATAACAGAAGTCATTTTTGGATTTTAAATAAGGTAATACTTTAAGTCAAAAATCGAAAAAACTCAATTTCTACGAGGAACTACGTTCCCCGTAACCCCTCCTTAAATTTAATTTCTATCGAAGGGGCAAAGCCCCTCGTCCTCCCCATAATGGAACTAGCGCCTGCGCTTTGAAGCTTCGATTCTTCCCCGTAACCCCTCCTTATCATTTATTTTTATTATTAAATATTAACCTGCAGTTCCATAACAATTTATAACACACCAGTTTTTACAAGCAGAAAACTCATTACAACCATTTGTTCCACATCTATATGGTCCTATCATTCCGCTACCAGGGAAATCGCAATTTAATTCTTGAAAGTATTCATTACTTTTACCCTTATTTTTAACTATCAGTATACTAAGTATTACTATAATTATACTAAGTATTACTATTATTATATGTGAGTTATCCATTATTTACTATTATTCCAATATATTAATTAAAATAATTCAAAAATCTTCTATAATTTGTCCATATTTTAGGAATTGATTACCATTTTTACTACTTTTTAAACTAGTAACATTTGTATCCTCTATACTATTATAAACATACAAAGGGTCATATATATTTGTATAACTTGGTGCTCTATTGATTACTGTACATTTTGTTTCTTTATAAGTTTGTATATCATTTGTAAACCCATTTCGCTTTGAGTAACTATAATCACTATATTTATCTGTTGAGTTAAGCTGTTGACTGTCTTTGCTATTATAAGCCTTACTATAAGTCCACTCATTTGTAATAGGATTTTTCTTATATACACCTAAGCCATCTAATGAGTCAACTTCTGTAGCTGACGATTTGATAACTATACTTCTATCATGTTGTAACATTGGGTCAGGATGTGATAAAAAATGGCTTTCTTCTTCATCTTGTTGAGTATTTTGAGGTAAAGAAGAAGTTGTACTATTATTTTTACGGATAAATCTAGAGTTAGTGAAATTTAAATTAAAGTTATTATTATCTAAATTAACACTTTCCTGAGGATTATCATTTTTATCAGTAGAAAACTGGTCTAAATTAGATAGAAAAATTTGATTATTATATAAAGGATTTCGTATTGATTTAAACATTTTAATAATTATTAACTCTTTAATAGAGTTAAATTATTTTAAATACTTAATAAAAAATACACAATTTTTAAGTATTTAAAATATCTGAGTATTTATTAATAAATTAAGTAAATATTCTAAAAATATTCCATCTGTGAAAGAATTCAAGGCTAAACAAATTACATCTACTCTTTAATTTAATTATTATTTTTAGGTATTTCTGTATGAAATATAGTTTCATCACATTTTTTTACTTTTATATTTAATTGTTTTATATATTCTGTAAATAATTGTTCATCTGATATTACATCTACAGTAGAATATAAATCAAATATATGATCTTTTATTTGAAATAATTGTTTTGCATTTTCTTGATTGGTTAACCAACATTCATTCACACATATATTATTTATTCCTGGAAATAATTCTTCTGGATATAATTCTTTATTTCTGTATTTATCGTAGATATATAAATATTCATTATTTAGTTTTGTTAAATCTGGGAATGATTTAATTATGGAATCATATCGAATACGAATAACAAAGTCATATTTTGTATTATTTTGTAAACAATATGTTTCAAACTGGTTATAAACATATTGTAAACTTGTATACATACTTCTTAAATTATAAGGTGTGTTTACATGAATAGTTTTATATCCAAAATCACTTTTTTCACGAGCTAAAGGAAAATCCCAATTGATTGATTTTGGTTTATATAATTCATATAATTTTTTAAATGTATCAGATCGCATTGGAATTTCATTAAATCCACTCCAAGGAGAACATTCATATTTAAGTCCTATTCCATTATCCCACCAAAAATGGCAAAATGTATCACAATTATATTTATCAAGTATATATTTTTTAATTGAGTTATATGATTCAGAGTCAAAAAATCTAGCTTGACCACTAAATAAAAGAGCAACTTTTGTTTGCATTTGTATCTATATTACTGATTTTATTTTTACTTTTTACTCTTTAACAGAGTAAAAATGGGGTTAAAATTTGATGAAAAATAATGATCAAGGAGGGGTTACGGGGAACGTAGTTCCTCGTGATTAAAAGTCAAGGTCATCGTCATAATGTACATGAAGACCAAAACGATCTTTATTTTCATATTCATCTTCCTCTTCATCCTCACAAATTTCTTGTTTATATTTATTCTTATAATATTTAATGTCATCTAAAACTTCCATAAGCATATCTTCTTCTTCACTTGTTTCTGGATCAAATGATTCAATATATTCACAAAATTCATTAAATGCTTGAATTGGTTTAGGATGTGTTACAAATATTATAGATAATGCATCATCTAAATTACTACTTTTTTTAATACTAGAAAAAATGATAGAATCTAAACGATAATTACTTTTTACAGCTTTATCATAAATGTAACTTATACATTCATCACGTTCAATAATAGTTTGATTTTTGGTTGACATCTTTGTTGATAATTAATCAATTTAAAATAAGGTAATATGTTAAGGTAAATAGTGTAAAAAATCAATTCAGACGAGGAACGTAGTTCCCCGTAACCCCTCCTTTTATGGGTACTTTTAATAAATAGTTTAATAATTATTAAAAATATTAATTTATTTAATAATAGTAAATAATAAATAATTAAGTATAAAAATGTCAGGTTTTTATGATGTTATAAATCTTCCAAATTTTTCTACTAAAACAATTTATCCAATTATTGCCCCTGTTCAAAGTTTAAATGACTTAGCCATAAATAATGACAAAATTCATTTAGGTAAAAATTCAGGACAATTAAATCAAGGTGATAATTCAATTGCTATAGGTTTAAATTCTGGTCAAAAAAATCAAAATACATCTTCTATAGCTATTGGACAGTATTCAGGAAATACAAATCAAGGAGAATCTACAGTAGCAATTGGGTCACTTTCAGGTTATACCAACCAGCAAATTAGAGCTATATCTATAGGTTTATATTCAGGACTTAATAATCAAGGAGATTCATCAATTGCAATTGGTTCAGGATCAGGACAGCAATCCCAAGGTACAAATGGTATTGCAATTGGTTCCAATTCTGGAAATCAAAATCAGGGACAAAAAGGTATTACAATTGGTTACAATTCTGGATTTTTAAATCAAGGTGTAAATGCAATATCAATAGGTGAAGAAAGTGGTAACTCTAATCAAGGTTTACGTTCTATTGCAATTGGAACACAGTCTGGAAAAACAAGTCAAGGTTTTCAATCTATTTCAATAGGTCATTTTTCTGGTAATCAAACACAGGGTGTAAATTCTATTGCAATAGGTACACAATCTGGTGAAATCAATCAACAAGATAATTCTATTGCAATAGGTACAAGATCAGGTCGATATGCAGCTACAAATACAATTACAATTGGTACAAATTCGGGTAATAATAGTTCAAGTACTGTTCCGTCGGGTTGTACAGTTATTGGTACAGGTTTTGACACAACAACATCAGATTATGGAACAGCACCAGACTGTTTATTTATAAAACCTATTAGAGTAGTAAACTCTACATCAGGATTAAATCAATTATATTATGATCCTGCAAAAGGAGAAATAGTTTATTACCAACCATAAAACCTAATTTATTTTTTATATTATTTTTACTCTTTTTAGAGTAAAAAATGGGGTTAAAAATATAATTAATTAACTGTGATAGTTTGTCGTTGATTATAAAGTATATTAATATGTTGAGTAACAAAGTTTTCTAAATCAGAACCAGGTTCATCTAAATTTCTTCTTGTAAAACATATATAATTTAAAAAGTCTAATAAATTTTCTTCAAAAAATAATTCATCATTTTGTTTTCCTATTGATGATTTGTTTTCAAAAATAGATAGTATATAATCACAAACCAAGTATTGTTCAAATAATGGTTTATATTTAAGTAAAAAGTTATCTACTTTTCGTTTAGCATGTACCATATCACATCTATTATTGTGTTCTAAATCATTATTATAACAAGAATAATCGTTATCATTATAATCACAATCGTAAAAATGGTATTCTTCTTCTATAAATATTTGTTTAAGATTAAAATAATTGCTCATAATTTTTACAACTTTTTTCCAATCTTTTTTAGTCATTTTCTTTATACTGGTTAAAATATGGTCTACTTTAGATAACGAAGTAGTATTCATTTTTGATTCAATAAAATTTATAAATTTTTTGAGTGAGCTAATGATAGTCATTTTTTAATTAATTATATTTCTGTTATTTTGGCTTTAACAGTATGAAAAGAAAGGTAGCAATTTAAAATAAATCAATTTTCACGAGGAACGTAGTTCCCCGTAACCCCTCCTTTTTTTGTTTATAAATTAAATAGTATAAAAATCAAATTTAATAGCTGAAGTATTTTAAAATAAATAATACAAATAATACAATTATAATAAAATGTTATTACTTCTTTTTGATATGGATGGCACCCTTACTCCTAGTAGAAATAAAATTACTGCTCAAGTAAAAGAACAATTACACTTTTTTAAAAGTTTTAACTTTATTAAACTTGGCGTCGTTTCTGGTTCTGACTTAGTTAAAATTCAGGAACAACTTGGTGATGATGTTTTAGAAGTATTTGACTATGTTTGTACCGAAAATGGCCTTGTAACTTATTGTGAAGGCGAGTTAACTCATTCAAACAGTATGGTCCAATTTTTAGGTGAAAAAGTCTACCAAAAAATAGTAAATGGATTTTTAAAAATCTTATCTACCATTGAATTAGATGTAAAAAGAGGTACTTTCTTAGAACTTAGAACAGGTATGCTTAATGTTTGTCCAATTGGTAGAAGTTGTACTCAAAAAGAAAGAGATAATTTTGAACAATTTGATAAAATGTTTAAAGTTAGAGAAACAATTGTTAGACAAATGAACCAATATTTGATCAATGAAGGTTTAGAAGATATTCTTCAAATGTCAATTGGTGGACAAATTAGTATAGATGTATTTCCAAAAGGATGGAATAAAACATATTGTTTACAACATTTTAAAACTTCTTCCGAGGAAAAAGAAGCAGAAATACAAGTACACTTTTTTGGTGACAGAATATTTCCAGGTGGAAATGATTATGAAATTGGTACTGATAGTAGAGTAAAAGCACATTCAGTAAGTGGTCCTAACGATACAGTACGTATTGTAAATGAAATCATTAATGCACAAATGATTCAAAGATAAATTAAGAAGTAAAAATAAATAAAACGTAAAATACTAATTCTTTTTGAAGGTTAAAAAAAGTATATCTCCTAAATGGGGAAGACGAGGGGGTATAGCCCCTTCCCTTCACTAACGTTCAGGAGTTAAGGGGAGCATTGCCCCTTACTGTGAATTGATTTTTTTAAATACATCTACTTCAATTTTACCTTAGTAATTTCCTTTTATTTAATAAAAATGAATAAACTTATTCAATATTTCTTTAACAAACTTGCCCTATTAGGTACATATTTATTCATAAATTGTATTGATTTGACTACATTTATTATTATTATTTATTACAACACCAAAATAAAAGAATTAGATAGTATTGCATTTTGTGTGTTTTTATCATTGAATATAATATTAGAAACACTCACATTTTATTATAAATTTATACAATTAGAAAAAGTATTAACTACATTTATCTTTAAATTATCTATGAATTGGTGTATTCTTTCATTGAGTATTTATATTTTATGTTTAGTATTAAACTTTGATAATAATAGTATTAACCACACTCAACGTATTTTATTTCCTATAATTAAAACTATGATTACTATTTTAAATATTCATGTTTGTAAAATTCGTTATCTAACTATTCCATTTATCTCTCCTTCTACTATTTATAATAAAGTAAATAATGATAGTGTAAACGATGTAGTAAACAATGAAAATAATATCCAATATTTAAATGATTCCTACTTACTTAATAACCAAGTTTAATTTTTTACTCTAATTTTTCAGAGTAAAAAATAATTTTTAATAAACTAAGTATATTCCAATATTGAATTATACATTTGTTGATCTATATATTTTAAATTTGGATGAAGCTTATTCAACTTTGCTCCATATTTTAAAAAGAATTGTATACTATTTCTTTCAGATGAAAGCCATTTTCGAGTATGTTTATCATAGGATGCACTCATAATCCAAATATCATCATATTTTGACACTTCTTCAATTGTCGGATACTTTTTTACTTCTACTTCTTTTACTTCTTTACTTTTTTCATCTTCTTCAAAATTAAAAATTTCTTTTGCTAAAAGTACATTAGAAATTGCATGTATAAAGTTAAGTATTTTTTCATCTGACGAATTATTGTACCAAATTTGAAATATAGCTGTATTTAGTTCTACTAAAGCTTTCACTTTTTTACTATCCAAATCAGGATAAATATTAGATATAAATAAAGGATCACACAAATTATTCCATAGTTTATAAACTATGGTACCCATTCTACTAGGTTTTATATTTTTATCTAAAACTCGAGTAAATGTAGCTTTACAGTCTTTTTCTTTTAAAGTGGTTAGATAAAATAAGATATGAATGCATTTATATATATTTCTATCTTTTATATTTTGATTTAAATCGGTATAAGCTAAATTATAATCAGTATAATTAGTAAAATTCTTTCTACGAGTAAGATGTAAAGAATGATCAACAATTCTACTTTTATAAGAGTGACACATATCAACTATAATTTCAAAACATTCATTAATTTTTTCATCATCTGTTTTAGAGGATAAATTTAATAAGTAATCTTTTACCTTTAATGCTAAAACCAAATTAGCTGGTCCAATATCTTCACTAATTATAACTTTACAAACTCTATTAATTGTGTGTGACAAAAATAAACCTTTAAATTGCATACATTCATATGCACTACGTAAAGCATCTTTTACAAGTCCTCTACGAATAGATTTTTGAAGATTTGAAATCCATGCTCTATATAAACCTCTACCAGAAAACACATAGTTTACATCCATAATACTTTTAGGAATACTAATAGGCTTATACTTTAAAAAATCTACTTCACCTTTTTCATTCGATACAATTTTTTCTTTTATAACATCTTTATAAGATGGATTATCAGTATGAATATCATATATAATAGAATTCATTTTTTAATTATTTTATTTATTAATTATTTTTAAAATTAAAAATAAGTATAAAATCAATTTTTAAAAAAAAACTAGTACAAAATAATTTTATAATTTTAAAATTATAAAATTATTTTGTACTAGTTTTTTTAATATTTTATACTTTTAAAATTTTGTAAAATTTATTATACTTATAAAGTATAATAAAAATATATTTAAATATTAAGAGGAGGTTTTAAAGAAAAGTTGGAGGAAAAGAAACATTCCAATTAAATGATTCTTTCAAAGTAAAATATTTAGAAACTAAAATTTTAATACAATTTACGTCACCATAATTCCAAATCTCATGAAATAATTTTTCATCATTTAAATCAAAGTCAAATATTTCTAAACAGTTTGCACATTGTTTAAATTTTTTATTACGAATAAGACTATAAAGTATACTATT
>JACCDP011569921.1_pt1 | contig 21014 bp, 22 predicted proteins | sample 7445841 | NCBI WGS metagenome assembly JACCDP01 (sample SAMN15323441, study PRJNA562643) | freshwater metagenome | isolation source: river surface water | place: USA:Blue River Watershed | collected 2017-08-17
AACCACCACCAACATATAGGTCTGTTCCGATAGCAGTCAGAGTATTCACGGTGTTGTCCATGCCACTACCTAGAGCACTCCAAGAAGTACCGTCCCACTTGGCTATTCTATTGACTGTTACACCATCTGCTATCGTAAAATTACCACCTACATATATATCATTCCCAATAGAAGCAATAGCATTAACAGTTCCATTTAAATCATCAGGATAATTACCTACAATTTTCCATTCGGGTTCCACGGGTGGAACTGGAGGTGATGGAGGAATCGGAGTTGGTTCCGGAACTGTCTGAGAAGGACTTAGGACTACAAAGAGAATAACCCCTACAACCAGGGCACCAATAATACTCAAAATTATTAAACTTAGAAGCTCCATTTTTGAAATATAAATTAAATTATATTTTAAAATTTATTTTATTCAATGAAATTTTCTATAAACAATTAAACATTTTAAATTCCATTTTGATAAATTTTTGTTTCGAATTTTATGTCTAGTAAAATCCATCAAAATAAAACAATATTTAAATGAAAATATACTGGGTTATTGTTCAGGAGGCTCCAACTTTAAACAATTTCGTTCCGATTTTAAATATTTCTTCTAAAAATAGAAAATTCTTATATAAATTTAAATAAATTAAAATGGATATTTTTAATGCTCAAAATAAAAATTGGACTCTAGAATCTGGAGCGGAAAGTTTAGAGAATTCAAATTCTCCTCGATTGGAAATTTATCAACAAATTAAAAGTTCCGATTATGAAAAATGTGATATCGATATTGATAAAAGAATTGGTATGGAAAGCACTATGGCAGAAGTCTATAAAGTTTCCATAAATAAAGATAAAAATTTATTTATGGCTGCTAAAATATTACCTATAACATCTAATGAAAGTTATATCAATAATAAAAGAGAGTTTGAATTTGCTATCGAAGCATCTAATCTAGTTTTAAGTGGAGAAAGTAGGGACTTTCTCCTAGTCTACGATATTGCTTTTTGTGAAGAAACTCACTTTCATGGTGTTAAAAATATCAGTATTAAGTTCCATGAAAAAAGTTTAAGATATCAACAGTTTCAACAGTTATTAGATTCTGTAAAAGATGAGAAAATAAAACTTAAAATTGTGGAATATAAACGAAAATTTATTAGTCCCGATTATGTTAGGGATTTGTTGGGGCTTGAGAACGTAAAATTATCAAATAAAATTGCATCCCATATACTTTTTAGCGAGCTAGCCTCCTTTGATTTGGGCTACTATTTGGACCATCATATACTGAAGAAAAAGGATTTATATCATTTATTGAAACATATATTTTTAGGTATACAAGATATGCAACTTAAATTAAATCTAGTTCACTTGGATTTGCATTTGGGTAATATAGTTCTAATTAAAAATGATGGGAAATATTTACCTTTGATTCATGATTTCGGAAAGTCAATAAAAATAGATTTTAGTAAATCCGAAAAAATAGATTTCGGAAAGTCAAGAAAAATAGACTTACTTAGAAATTATGACCTGCAACATGACCTATTTTATTTTATAGGTAAATTCGGAGAAAGAATTAGAGAAGTTTATGAAGATTCATTAAGCGAAATTTCTTCGATATTAAAATATTTGGATGATATAGCGGATGTCTATTATGAATCCAAAAAAGAGTATCCAATCGTTTCGGTAGTAGAATTTTGGAACTCCCTGAAAATTTAATGTTTAGAATTCTTTAAAATGTGGGACATTTTGTATAGCAAAAATTTGATGTTTAAAAGATGATTTGACAAATTTTTGTTTCGAATTTTATATCTAGTAATTTCCCTAGATATAAAATAATATTTAAATTAAAATATACTGGGTTATTGTTCAGAAGACTCCAACTTATTCCGGATTTCTAAACTTATTAATTTTAAAAGCATAAGTAAATAAAACTCGCTTAACCATATAAGGATAATTTGGAAGATTTTCTTTCTTATAATCAGCTATTTTATCAAAATATACTTTAAAAGCTTCCGCATTCTGAAATAGATACTCACTGAAATATTCGGTAAAATCGTATTCCGTATCCACAGAAATATGCTCCAAAATCTCTAGAGCCGCTGCTAGGTAAGAAGCGTTCATATAACGCAGACCGGGAACTTGAATCATTTCATTCTTCAAACGTTCCCTAGTCTCTTTGGTAAGGTATGGATACTTTTTAAGTTCTCCACTTAGCTTATTAATTTGAACTTGAATAGGAGTTTCCACATTAATCAGATTGCTACCAAAATTGGCACCTCCATACTTGGAACCACCCTTCCGATAAAATTCCTGTTCAGCGTTAAAATCTAAATATGACATTTTAAATGATTTTATTTAGATATAAAAAAGTAATTATAATTTAAAATGGATTTAGCGCGATGTATGGCTTCGGGTTGTATTAATTTCACAACCAATAATCTCAAAAAATATGAAACTTACTGTTTTTTACACAGTAACGCGACTCATAAACCTTATACACTGAAGGAGCTAAAAATCAAAAATCTGGACGCCACACTGGCTTCAAGAGACATTTTGCTCCCTACTGTTGGGCTACAAAAGCCAATTATTTTAGAAAAAGTTAGAAAGGAGAAAACCACCGTGAGTCCCAATAGAAAAGCTCCGCTACCAATTAGAAAAATGATGGGTTCCGCAGAACCTAAATATGGAGAATACGATACTATTACGTGTTGCGTCTGTGATACTTTATATGAAGATAGAAATAAAATGAAATGTGGACATTTAGTATGTGAAACGTGTCTAGACTATTTGCGCAGCGTCGATTGTCCGGCCTGTGGACAGTTAATGGTAGGTAATTTTATTACACCAGAAATTTTAGCGGAACTAAATAAGAGACAAAAAGAAGATTTAGTATCGCTTACCTCTACGGACCTTTAGATAAAACATATCATGGTCCTTGAGCCATTTGCAAGCATCAAAGTATCGTCTTCGATGTCCACCCGGCATTAGATGAATAGCATTACCATCTTTTTCTGCGGCTTTAATCGCTAACTTTTTGAAGAGAATTTGCTTATATAAAATTAGCTTATTGAAGGATTTGAAATTTAGACGTATAATAGGAATCCCCTTGAAAGCCAAATAATTACTCAGAGTAATATCATCAGAAGTTAAACATTCTTTACATTGAATTACTGTATTCATATACTCCATTAAATCTTCTTTAAAAAGTCGAGGATTGTATAAAACTCCAAATACGCCTTCTAGAACATCTACGGGAGCTGTTTTATAAACGTTATCGGTGATAAGTGTGTTATTAGGACCTGGATAGATATTAATGCCTCCAATGGTATAGACATTTGCAGAACCAAAAGCTACCAATCCTTTGAGTAAAGTGGAGACCATCTTGTTTGGATAACGATGGTCATCATCTAGACTTATGATGTATACTTCTGGGTCGTTTAAATATCTCATAATGGTTGGAACTATCTTGGTGGCTGGGCCAATATCTAGACCCATTCGGTAGATATGAACCTTTTCATATTTAGACAGGTATTCAGGTATCTCATATTCCTGCTTATTTTTATACTTCTCGGGAACGTTAATTTCTATTCTGTAAACTTCATAATCTTGCAATAGAACACTCTGTATCATAGGCTCTAAAAGCTTAATACGTAAAGGACTTGTAGTTAGAGATATAATAATCTTATACATTTTAAATTAATTATATGTTATTATAATTAATTTATATTTTAAGGATAGGTGGTAGAGACTTCCGAGAAGCTACCATCAATGTCCTGGGAACTGGTGCAGAGGAGCGAGAGGTTAAAGAAACCGTTAATTGGCTTGTCATCGGGACCGGCTTGAGGGTCGATAGTTAGCTTAATTTGATTATTTGGAAGCTTATCAATGAGAATCTTGCCATTCAACATTGAGATTTGTGTCTCTAAAGTATCATAGTTAAAGACCTTATTGGTTTCTGGGCCAGCTGGGTCACCATTCACCGGTGTAGTGGCGGTGTTATAGGTGCCGGCGAAAGTAGCCGACATCAAGTTGCTGTAAGTGGTGTCCTCATTGTATGGAACATCTAGGATTTTGGTCTGCTTAGTCACGGCACTTGTAAAGTTGATAGTGTAGCTGATTGGATTGTTAAAATCAATGGCAAAGATAAGGATAATAAACAGAATTAAAATAACCACCAAAAAGTAGATTTCAATATATTGTGTGAAATTAGGGAACTGTAGGAACAGAACCACTGAGAAACAGATAAAGATAATTAAAAGTAAAATTGCAAGAGGCCAATCCATTTTATATTTTTTAATTTCAAAAATAAATTATATTTTCGAAAATTATTTACTCAAGAGTTTCCAAAAATAAAATCTGCTGACTAAATTTGGAATACAGATGTAGATTGTTACGAAACATGGTGCGAATTTTAATAAGACTTTCATAAAGTAAATCGTAATACACCTGATTATCGTCAATCATTTTCTTGTAATCCTCTGCTAAAAAAGCATAGTCTTCATTGCATATCTTAATATAATGAAAAATTTTATACTGTGTTTTAGCTTTCTCCCATGCATTGACATATTCCACAGCCGTTTCCAAATATTCAATGAGAATTTTAGTATATTTAGGTGTTTCAAAGATACTGGAGTTATCCGTCACTTCATAGAGTGTTGGATGGTCGTATAAAAAATCACGAGTTCTTTGCTGTAAATTTTTCTCCTTTCTCATCACATCATTTTCAAAGAACTTGGTGTAAAAATCAATCCCTTCATCCATAATTTTTTGAATCGACTTCTGGTTGTTTTCATCGGTATAATGTGAATAAAATTTGAGAAAATCATAAAGTTGAATGGAATTTTTGATGCTATAATAACTAAAGCTTTTACTCTTAATTTCTAGATTGTTACCGATACACCGCAAAACATCATACTTACTTTCGATAGAAATTATCCAGGGATATAGTGTAACAATGTGACGAATAAAATCCTTAATATTTAGATTGGCGATTTTAGCATAGTAAGGAATAAAGAAATTCTTATTGAGAAACTTTACTGGGTCTTCCTTATAGAAAAATTCAAATATAGGACGAAATTTATTATAGACAGTGATATCATGTTTACGAGTAATCTCTAAAATATTCAGGAGCAGACGATAAGCGTCGGTGATAACAAATCCTCGGTCGGTGTAAATTCCTTTGGGTTCGAAAGGGATTGCTTCTACATCATTATACCCGAAACTTTTCAGTTTACCGTCGGCCACCACTTTAACATAACTTTTATGATGGTTAGTTATTAGAGGCATATAACCATAGTTGGTGACCCAACATGTCATTCCATCAAATTTATATTCCACGTCAAATGGGTGAGAATGTATAGGCTTCATGAGAATATTATTAGCGTTCAACTCATAGTGTGTGTATTCAAACTCTTGATTGGCATTATACAAAGATAGGAGAATACTCATGTAGTATGAAAGTATCTCTTCGAAATCACATTCTTCACAGATATCTTCAAAGGAATACCAATCTTCATCACAATCATTGTTAAAATTATATTCATTAAGAGTCATAAAATTTTTGCACACTTCATCGGTGGAGCTCTCAATGACTGCATGATAGAATAAAAAATTAGGCACTTTATGTCGACGTAAACTGTTCAGAGCATACAAAGTTACAAAGGCATCATGAGGACTAATATTAGTGCTCTTAAGAATCTCTTGGTCACTTAAACCATGAAGTCTCATATTTCGAATCCATTCGCCAACCATATGATGACTCTCCAGAGACCCAGCAAGCGTAGAAAAACATAACAGGCTTGGGAAATCATTTATAGTGATGGGAAGAGTAGTGCTTTTTGTATATAGTAAATCTAACTCCAAATCAAACTTTCTTTTGGCGTTTAATACACAATCGTTGATATACTTTTGGTCCGTAATTCTATGATTGTATAATTTATTAATTCTTTCTATTTCATTGTGAAGCATTTTATTAAATTACAATTATGCATTTATATATTTTTTCGAATATATAAATTTTTAAAAAGTGGTGACTATGGATGTAAGATTTTTATTTTCGGAAATTTTATCACAGACTTCCTTCATAAAGTCATCAAAAGACATAAAAGTATCCCGAGAATTTTTGTAGTTCATGTAGGCGGTTAAAATATAGGTATAGACCGCATAAGACTTGAGTTCCATTTTTCCATCGGAATAGGGAGTATAATAATCACATAACGTTGCGAGTTCTTCCGCTTGCATACTCTCGATTATAATTTTAGTTCGAATTTCGTTGAGAGTTAACTCACGAGGAAGCCACTGAATTGGACTCTTACCTTGTTTGACAAGCATCTCGTTAATTATCGAAAAATGTTTGCAACCGATAAAGCCTCGCATAGCTGAAAGCCCAGATGGATGCACACCTTTGATAATGTTTTTGTAACCTTTTTTCTCAATAATAGCTTCGGCTTTCTGGGCTTCACCTCCCCATAAAACAAAGATTAAATCTTTGTTAATTTCGGTCATAAACTTTAAAAATTTACTGATGAAAGGCATCCATAATTTATACTTACCATGAGAATTGGGCTCATTAGCTACACAAGTTAGACATATATTTAGAAGAAAGACACCTTGTTTGACCCAATTACTAAGGTCTCCGTGATTAGGAATTTCACTATCCGGATAACAATTCTTAATTTCCTTGTAAATGTTTTTGAGTGATGAAGGTATCTCATCGCTTTTGTCTACCGAAAAACTAAATCCTTGAGCTCTAGGTTTGCCATTACTCAGAATTTGAAAGTAAGGGTCTTGTCCTACAAGAACCACTTTGATATCTTCCGGTTTTATCATATAAAAGAGTCTAAAAATGTTTTCTTGGTCTGGGACAATTCTCTTACCTGACTTCTTCTGCTGTTCCAAAATATCGGATATCTGTTTAATTTCGTCATTAGCATACACCATGAGATTATTCCAGCCATTCGGTATATTTTTAAATGTCTGTTCGTATAAATCCATCGTTTAAAATTTAAAGATTTAAATCAAAAAATTGATTTTTTGTATTTTTCAGTTTTTCAATTTAAATTCTTAAATTTTGGTAAACTATTTACTGAATAGCGGAATGGCTTTAGTGGACAATCGCAAGTTCAAAAATCTGGATAGAGTATACTTGGATTTATCCAAGGTTTATTCTGAAGGAGTAGCTACTAATATCGTTAACGATATCAACAAGAATGGAGTCATGAAATATATTTATCATCACATAAAACTCTGCAATATTGATTATTTAGAAAACTTCATCAAAGCTATCGAAAATATCAAAGAATATCTTCAAGTAGTGAAGGATAAAATGCTAGACATAATTATGTGTAGCATCTACTCAGCGGAAACCTTTAAATTTGCTATACAATTATATGATAAACACGGAAGTCCATCTAAAATGGATATGAATCAAGCGATTGCTATGTGTATCAAAAGACACGCTTTTGTGTTTCCAGAGAATCAAAAGTTGTGTAGTGATTTTTTAGATGTCTTTAGTTTAGAAGAAATGATGACTGATATTCAGATACTCTTTGTTCAGGATGATGTTAATCTAGTAACAAAATTTCTTAAGAAACGACAGGATGTGTTTCAGAAAGTTTTCATTTATGCATCCGAATGTTCTGCGCTTAAATGCGTTTCGAAAATCATGAGTTATTACAAAGAATCGGAAGTATTTTTAGCTAAACTATCGCTCCCTTCCATACTTAATTATAAGGTTAATCTGAATGATTCAGAAATAAGAGATTCTATTTTTGTGGAAGCTAATAACTTCTCAAGATGGGAGTTTATTCCCTTTATCTTTGACAATTTTAAAATTGACGAAGAGCTGTGGGTAACTTTTAAGATTAATATTTATCGAGGTTATGTTACGCTACCTTTTTTGAAGACTTTATTGTATCACATGAAATTACACGATATTCCCATCGAAAAACTCAAGCTGCAACAAGCTAGTAAACTAATGGCTTCTAAAGAGATTTTGGATGAGTTAAGAGAACATGGTTTTGATAAATTTGAGACTTTGGAAGAGTTCGATTTTCAGAATGACGAAGTGAAATATTCCGCCAGTGCTATGTTTGAATTCTTTCGTCGTAATAATCTGGAGTTTATATTTAATGTCCTATATGCCAACTATGCACATGTAAATGTCAAACTTGCAGAGGAACGTAAATATATTGAAACTCTTATTGAAAATAACATTCTAGGATGGGATGATAAAATGTTGGCTCAATATTCTTTATATGAAAAGTTTCTAGACAATATCTTTACTCAACTTAGAATCTTTGACCAAATTTTATTGGACTATAACAGTTTTAATTTGATTAAAGAAGAGCTGGATAATACGGTAGCTCTTCGATGTCTCAATAAGATGATTGTGGATATCAAAAAGATTACCAATAAGAAAATTAGTGGAATATATGCTACATTAATTCTGGAGTTAAACCATATTTATATGGATTATTTGAAGAAGTTTCGAGAGGAATTTTCCATATCTCCCAAAAATTTTGATTGTAGGGATAATATCGAAGGACAATTTTGTTTTATATATCAATACTCATATACTAGAGGGAGCAAACATGACAACAAAGAGTTACTACGATTGGCCAAACATTACAAAAGTATAGGACTTAACAATGTATATAGTTTGATTCTTAAAAGTATCGATTGTTTGTGTCATCACAATGATGTCGTAGAATTGTTAATAGAGAATAATCTATTGTAATTTTATAAACTTAATTGGTTTTATAAAATTAATAACTCTGTTGATGCGGGAGAATCCCTGTCTTCAAAGTATCTACCTAAAGGGTTTAGATAAAACTGAATTCCAAATTTTTCCACTTTCATCTTTTCATGGCTATGTCCGCAAATCCAATATGCTGGACACAGTTCATGTTTTAGAATCTGACTGGATAAATCATTGGTTAAAGCTGTAACTCTAATCCTAGAACTATTAAGTAATTTAGGATGAATCAAATCTGGAATTGGAGGATAATGAGTCATCACGATGACATTCTCTCTAGCCCGTAAATTTTTCAATGTGGTGGTGAGCCAAGACAAGTTTTCATGATATTGTTGCTTATAGGCTTTATAGTTATTAAACAGCGTGCGCATCTTTGGATTAAATTTAATCCAATCGTTATAACTCAAATCGCTCCATAGAACACAACCCACAAAAGTAAACCCTTTAAATTCCAAAATATCTTTTTGAAGAAAATAAATATCCAACTCTTCACAGAGTTTTCTCAGTATAGCGTCCACGATTTTAATATGTTTAGCATAATAATACTCGTGATTCCCTGCAATCATGATAATAGTTTTCCATTTACTTCGAAGGTATTTTAAAATACTCACGTAAGTTTCGGAAACCTGTTTCTGAGGTGTCATCACTATACCTAAATCCCCACCCAGAAGAAGAACTTCATCTTCCTCTATAACTGGATACATTGCATTGAGTTTGTCTATAAGGTCATTAACATTTGGCTGATGAGTTTGTTCTCTTTCAAGCCATAAACCTTGATAATAATCACTATGAATATCACTAAGAATTCTGAACTTCATTCTAAAAAATTTATAAAGTCGAAAAAATTTAAAAGTAATATTTTTAACTTTTAAATTTTCAATTTTTAAGGAGTAGTATACCCGATAATAATGTTTCTCAAATAGCTGTTAATGTTATCAATTTGCTTCTGTAAATCATTAGGTGTAAAAGCGGAATCATAAATAAGAATCACTCCAATGCTAATTAGCAAAGATATGACTATGCATATAAAAATAATTCTATGTGTATTGTCTAACATTTTTAATTTCATGAAAAATTAAAAATTATTTTTAATCAATCTCGATAAGGCCATTTTCTGGCTTTAGAGCATCTTTTTCCCAAGGTTCACCATACGAGTTAACATATACCGGAACACCCCGCTTGTTCATGTAATGCTTGTCGTGGACATGTCCACAAATCCACAACTTGATGGTGTCCTTGTGCATGTCTACAAACTTATCAATGTGTGTCACTGGCTCCTTGTTAATCTTGTATCGTGGACTCTTAGCCTTAGTCTCTGGAGGATAGTGAGTGATAACGATGGCCTTATCACCACGCTCTTCCAACCCGTTAAGAATGTTATGGAGCCACTCTAGATGGTCCACATACCAAGCCTTATACATGATTGGATGCATGAAAATTTCTCTATCGGTCTCCTTGAGATTTCTCCATTCTTTGTTGGTGATGTATTGATACAAAGTGCAACCGACGAAGAAATATTCGTCAATCTTTACTACACCTTTTTGTAGATAGATGATGTCCATTTCCTTACACTTTCTTTCCAAAACACTTTCGGTAGCCACGGTAGACTCTAGGTTTGGCATACCATGGTATTCGGTGTTACCCGGCACGATGATGATGTAATTCCATCGACTCTTGAAGTAATGAAGCAGCTTCTCGTAGTAAGGATTGAAATTCTTTTGCATATCCATGACTATACCCAAATCACCTGGAAGGACTAGGATTTCATCCTCACAAACATGATGAATATGAGAGTTGATTTTTTCAATAATCTTATCAAATTCAGGGTGCTGGTAGTGCCATTTCTCACTATATTCGCCGTTGTAGGCTTCGACGTGAGTGTCACTTAGAATACGGATTTTCATTTTATTTAAACATCAAAAAATTTTAATATAATTGTAATTTTGTAAATTATATTAAGTTAATTTAGAACTCGGTGGTTCCAGTGCTGAGTTCCCAACTGGCCCAGGTGAAGAGGGAGATAACGACCAATAGAGGAACAACAGTGTAGGCGGCCAAGCGGTCACCAGTGCGCCAGAGGAGGAAGAACTGGAGGACCAAGAGGACCAACAAAGCCACAGCGATGAAGAAGCAAGTGCGGTTAGCATAACCGCTGTTCTCATCGATGTTGGCGTTGAGCTTACCGTTGCGGTAGAACTGGTAATACCAGATGATGATGAGGACAGCGATGACCACGAAGACCAAGTTGAGCATGTTGCGAGCAGACTCGGAACCGGCGGCCATGTAACCACGATACATACCGTAGGCGAAGAGGACACCACCGATAGAGATGACCACGTAAGTGAACCAATCGTTATCCACGAAGCCTGGAACACCGGATGGACGAGTGCCGATATACTTGGCTACATCAGCCTGAGCGGTGGCGTAGAAGTAGAACACCACGGCGAGGAGGACCAAACCTAGGATAAGGTAAGTCCAGAGCACGCGACTGCAGAGCTGGCTCATGAAGCCGGGACCATCAGTCACGATGATAACTTCTGTCTTAGGGGAGGCAGCCCTGACAGGGGAAGCAGCGGCATCGGCGATTTGCTTGAGTGCAGAAGTTGGAGACGACATCTTTTTATTCGAGATATTAAAAAATAATTTATTTTTTTCGTATTTGAAAATTTTCAAAAACACACATTTGAAACAAAAGTTTGTAATTTTGTGTGTTTCTTAAAATTTAGATTAATTTCAAACTTTTGTTTAAAACTATGATATGAATAAAGTTTGGGAATTTTTAGACGGCTTTAATGAGTTAGTGCAAATATGTTTAGGTTTTGCTATAGGACTTGCCTTTAGCCAAGCCAATCTAGCAGTAGGATGGATTTTCTTTTGGATTGTAGTTTGGGAAACGGGTATATTTATTATAGGTAGCAGGACTAAATATTATAATCCATTTTTTCGAATTGCCTATAACTGTGTCTTTTTAATCGCTATATTAATAGGACAATATATTTATTTCGGTAAGACTACCTTTCAAAATTTTTTGTATCCAGAATCGATTCAGACCAAGCAGGCTTACTCGGGAAAGAAATACAAGTTTATGGAGCTGTTTGAAGAGAAACTCGATAATTTAGTCAACGGAGAAGAGGATGAAATTAAGAGAAAGAAGCTAAGAAATCGAAATAGATATTTTAAGAAGTGAAGTTAATTTTAGTCCCACGACGGATTACGCGGTCATGCCAGGCCATAATAAAGATATAGACTAGAGCGGCTAGCGGGGTAAAAATTTGAATCACTACATAGACTGCTGTAGAGGATGTCACGGTTTCTCCATCGGGAGACCATGGTGTGATATTGGATGGAGGACATAAAATATTGAGCAGAATCTGTCCTATTAATAGAGTAAGAATCAAAGCTGACCAAACCTTAATATATAAATGTATAAAAATAGCAAATAGAAAGATAACAATTACTAAATAAACAAGTAAAGCTTGTGAAGTATTCATTTTAATTTTAGAATAAAAATTAAAATTTGATTTTATGATGACTTGGAAATGGTGCTTGCGGGTGCCGCCGCCGGAACAATAGGGTTAGCTTTATTAGCGTAGTTACCGGTCGCGGATGTACCATTGACCCCTCCTCCTACAGCAACTGGCATCTGAATCTGTTGCACATATTGACTGTAGTCGATAAACTGGGAATCCGCATAGTAGCTTCCGGAGTTGACATAACCTTGCATGGTGAAAAACCAATTATTACATAAAATTCCATTCAATTCGTTAACACTAAACCCGTTATTGTTACAATTTGGATCGGAGGTATCTGGTTCCATTGAAAATATTACATCCGTCTTTGTCTGTTGTCTATACGGAGTTAAAATGGGTTTATTATCACTTCCTCGTAAATTAAGAGTGTAACTATTAATAAGATAAGTCCAGAGGCGCACCGGGTCAGTTGTAATAGTGGGTAACAGATATAAATCTGGAACATATACAATCTGTTGAGGTGAAGTGGAAATAGGAACATTTTGTATTGATCCGGATTTCGTGATAGTATACGAATCTTCGGTAGCCTTCATTTCTACACCAAACCAGCAAGTATAATCTCTTTCTAAAGGTGCGGGTGAGTTAGAATCACATACTCTATAACCTGAGCTACTTGAAGGTATTGAATCATTTGGTGATAAAATATAACCATCTGGAATTTTTTCCAATGCAGCAGGTTCAACTCCACTATCTGTTAATGGGGGTGGAAAAAGTATACCAGGTGCACCAGAAAAAATCTGAGTAAATGCATACGATTGTAGAGGTGCGGGTAAAGCCTGAGGATAGTGCTTAGTAAAATCGCTTTGGGTCGGATATACACCTTGTCCAAAGAAATTTTTAATATTAGTAAGGTTAGGATTAATTTGTGGATTGATAGTTTGATTTTGTAAGAGCCAATAGACACCGTTTCGAGTGGTGTCATAGGCGGGGTTGATTAAAATGACATCCACGTAATCCGGATAAGTCTCTCCGTTAATATCCGTTACTTGTTGATTTACAACATTTAGCTCTTCAAAATTATATTGGTCGACCACCACCACTTCGGCTCCGGAAGGATTAGAGCCGATTAGTTGAGCTTTTTCATTGAGACTGATGGATGGTTTCTCTTGAAAGTAAACGCTGGGAGCTACATAAAAGCCGGTAGCTCGGTGAATAATAGCTGCCAAATTACCGGTATTATCCAAAGTAAGATTGTAAGAAGAGTCTAGACTGTATCTTACCATTCTAAACATTTGCGATTGGTCGGTCAAATCACACGGCTTTACATAAGTCTCATAATAACCTTCCTTGGTAAAAGTTGGGTCGGTGGTGGAAGCATACATACAGTTATTAGCTACTCCGGTAATTCCCGGGTCACTGCTAGCTTGAGGAATAAAATTAGGAATCAATAAACCCAAAGAACCGGCACAATAAACTCCGGCACTTCCAGGAGGAGTTCCGGATAGATTAGAGGGAAAACATGGACTGTATAGCACTTCAGAACCCGCTCCAGTTATCTGAGGATTCCCTTCGATGGTTCCTTGAGGTGCACGTTCGCCGGGAAGTAGAAGTTGAGTTCCTGAGCCGGTATCCACATTGGTAGCTACCGTTAAAATACATCCAGCACCGGCCGAGGTGCCATTTTGGTTTATACATTCGTGCTGAATAGTAGCCGCAAACAGCTGGTCGGTGTCAATACAACTTTGAGCCGGACCTGTAATTCCCAAATAGGAAGAGGTATTAATAATGCCGCGACCACCAGAGCCGTTTAAAATAGCATATGAAGGTTCAGCTGGTAGATATTGGCCTCCTAAAAAGGTATAGGCCAAGCACTGTCCGGTAGTGTTAACGTTATAGGGTTGCGGCTGACTCCAGACTGGTGTAGGAAGAAAGGTATTACCCGCAACGTTGGCTTGGCGTTGTTGATAAGTTTGTGTCTGAGCCGCTGTCTTAGAATTTAGCGGGTCCGGCTGGTCAAATTTCCCACTCTTGTCCAGCAAAAAGAGAATTACCAATAGCAGAATAACTATTAGTAAAAAGACTATAACAATGTTCATTCCTTTTAATACTCAAATTAAAATTGAACTTTAAAAAATGATTATTTTTAAAGTTTCAAAAAGAATTTAAAATTTTCTTTAAAAGTAGCGTTTATTTTAAATCATGGACTACGCTATTAATGATTTAATTCAAAATTATAGCGGCGTTCAGGGTATTTCTATCGCCTCCTATACAACCCTATATGGAATTACAAAAAAGTTTAACGTGACACCTTCCAAATTTGGAGAGTATATCGATAAATACTGCTATTTGGCCTATCAAGATGAACAAGAAGACCAATTGGATGGAATTCCACCAACTAGTTTATGTATAGCAGAATTGGTAGATGGAAAAACCAGCCTGCCTCTAATAGGGAACTTTGTCTTTAAGTTTCATGTGGAGGAAGGCGAGGAAGATAGAGGTTATTATGGAGAAAATTTGCCTATGTCAATTATTAAATGTTATCAGAAAGCCATTACCGATTTGTTGAATATCAGTCCCGAAATGTCCGAATATATCTGCTGTGTTACTGAGGGTCATTCCTACAGAAAAGGCGAGTTTGTTAAGATAAATATGCGAATTCAGTTTCCATTTTGTCAGATAGATACTCGCTACTACAAGAAGACCTTTAGACCTTACGTGGAAAAACTGTTGCGACAGAATCAGGTTATGAAAGCTTTTGAGATGCAGCCTATTGGTGATTGGGGAGAGATTATGATAGATTTTACAGATTCTGTTCCAATGTATCGCTCCACCACTGAACAGGGTGTTCCGCATTTAGCTCTGACACATATCTATTATTTAATCGAAGATAGTCATATTGAGAATGAATTGGCTCCCGAGATTTCATTAAAGAATGTTTTCAAACCTTCAGCTCACTCGTTTGTGCATTGTGGTAAGATTCCGTTAACGGATATTCCCTATAAGCCAAACGATGACGAAGACGAGGATGATTTTTATAAATATTGGTTGCCCCTATTTCTATCCATTCACTTTTGGCCAGCTCAAACGCTTCCCAAAGAAAATGAGAAAGCCACAACGGAGGCTAAGAAGCAGAACTATTATGAGGTTGATGAAGTAGATTCAGATAATCCGGTTAGTATGTCTCAAGCTTTGCTTCCTTTACTATCTATTGAAAGAGCCAACAAAGATTTTAGTTGGTTGGATGTAGGTAGAGTTTTGTATAACGTTCATAACGGAAGCGAAGAAGGGTTGAAGCGATGGATTGATTTTTCCAGACGAGCTACAGTTCCAGGTCGAGATGAGGCTATGTGCACTTACAAATACCACAAGGAATTTAAGGGTAATTTGTTGACGGTAGCCACTTTGGCTTGGTATGCTAAGCTGGATAATCCAGATAGTTATGATGATTGGCACGCCAATTGGTGTAACAAGACTCTTAACGAATCTACCTCTGCAACTCACGCAGACGTGGCTAAAGCTATTTATCGTGTGTTTTGGTTAGAATATATCTATTCTTCTGATAGCGGTTTGTGGTATGAATATCGAGGCAATCATTTTTATAAAATCGGTAGAGAACCTATTCCTTTGAGAAGACAGATTTTGGGTAGATTTATCTTTATTTACGAACGTATGAGAAAGAACTTGACCGATGAAAGTTTTACCAATCGTTCAATGTCGGATGAGTCCAAGAATAACATCGAGTTCAAGCTAAAAGCTATTAATAACTTGATTAACAAACTCAAGAACGAAAATTATAAGACTACAATTGTCAAATCTATCAAGGACTTCTTCCATGTTGAAGAGTTCGAGAAGAAATGTGACAAAAATAACTTTTTGACGGCTATGTCCAATTGTGTCCTGGAAGTAGTAGATAAGCGAGTTCGTGTTAGACCCGGTAAACCGGAAGATTACATGCTCAAGTTTTCTACTTTATACTATCCAATGGATTATACTTGGGATACACCTTGGGTCAAAGAGGTTTTGGATTGGTTCGATAAGATTACTTTAAGAAACCGCGACTTGAGGCATTATTTCCTCAAACGTATCTCTTCATTTTTGAGAGGTCAAAATATTGAAAAGCTTTTCGATGTGTGGACTAACGAGGGTAACGGTGGTAAATCTAAGGTGATTGAAACTTTGCAGTTTATGTATGGTTCATATTTTGTGGACTTTCCAGTAAGTCTGTTGGCTAGCGGTAACGGTAAGAGTAGTTCGGGTCCCAATCCAGAATTGGCTCAAGCTATGGATGCTCGATGTGCTATTCTTTCAGAGCCGGATGACCGTGTTTCATTGGGTGGTGGTATTATCAAACGTTTGACTGGTGGTGACCGTATCTTTACTCGTTTCCTACACGATAATGGTGGTTCTATGCAGTTGACTTTTAAGACTATCATGGTTTGTAATCGTATTCCAGATATTGCCAATGTAGATAAAGCTTTGATGAATCGTTTTGTGATTATTCCATTTTTGGGCACCTGGCATCATGATGTTCCAGAGACTGAAGAGGAGCAATATAAGGTGGGTAGATTTAAGATTGATGTAGATTTTGACAAGAAGATTCCAGAATTAGCCAAGGCTTTAATGTGGATTTCAGTTCAATATTATTATCATTATGCCAATGAAGGTTTAGTATTTCCAGATATCGTCAAGGAGTATATCAAGAAGCATTGGGAAGACAACGATTGTTATTTGCATTTCATTGCCGAGAAAATCGAATATGTTTACAAGGATGCCGATAAGAAGGAGATTGATACTAGTGTTACTCTCTCAGCCAGTGAAATCTATCCGTTCTTTGGTCAGTGGTTTAGAAACTTTTACCCAGGTCTTCCAGTTCCAACAACTCCACAATTTCGTGCCGATATGTGCATGAGTGGTCGTTTAGGACCTCAACCCTTGAAGGGAGTTTGGTTAGGTATTCGTATGAAGGGTATTACACCCGATTTAGGAAACTAAAATTGAATATTTAAAATATTGTATAGTTTTAATCAAAGACGTATTTGATTAAAAATGGATGAAAAAGAAAAGAGTGATAAGAAGGGTAAACCCTGGGAATATAGGGACCAAACCCCACCTTTAATTACAACGGGGAATGTTCCACCTCATATCGAAAAGAAACTAAGAGAAGCTTTGGAGAAATATGGTCCTAAAACCAGAAAATAAGTTTAATAATTATAAACTAATTATTAAAGTTTACGTTTAATAATTTTGATACAATTACAAAAATGAGTCAGAAAATAATATATTCTAAAATGTCTGATTTACCCATTAAACCTTCTCCTGGAACTATCTATCAACAGCTAAATGCTCTAGTCAAGGAAGCTGAAGACGAAAAGCAGGCCGATGAAGCTGATATCGTGGAATTTTTAGCGGACCCAGACAATATTTTAATTGCTTATGGTCAAAAGATTATCGGTCACAGTCGACAAGAGATTGCGGACTTAAGCAAAGACGCTAATAATATTTACGTTGATGAAAATAAAAATAAGTATATTCAAATTGTAGGTCGCCACCTAATTCCTTTTAAGGAGATTAAGATGTTTCAAAATATGAATTACTCTATCTTTAACGTTAGCACCCTATTAAATGTCATTCTAGTGACGAATATTTCCACCGGAGCTCGACAAAAGAGGAGTTATTATGAACTCAAATCTTTTAGGAAACAAGACCTAGAAGGTTTGAAACTTGAAAATAACGAGTAAAGTTGAAACCTCCTGAACAATAACCCAGTATTTTTACAAATAATCATTTGTAAAAATTTCCCATCTAAAGTCTATATTTTTACAAATAATCATTTTATGACAAAAATAGTATTTAAACTCGAATTTTTAACAAGGTAAAATGCCTTGTTAAAAATAAATTTTTGTTGTGATATTTTGGACGACTTTAGACTTTGACGTCATACACCGTTGTAAAAACTTCCATAACCTTCTTTAGACGACGCCTCTTTGCATTGGGTATGTCAATCAGGTTAGGATTAAATTTTTGACTACTTTCCAAAGCTTTGTGTCTGAATGTTTCATGCCTAAAAATAAAGTCTGGAATCTCCAAAAAATACTCATACATTGAGATTATCACATCTACCTTGGCCTCATTCATTTCTCGAATGTTCAAAATAGAATCACAATCGGCATTTAGCGCATCGAAGTAGCTCACCTTGCATTTAACAATAGCGTCTCGAGTAAGATTATTTTCCATTTTCCATTTGAGAATCTGTTGAGCATCATATTTGGAATCAAAGACAAACTTGTAAACAGGGTTATAGAAAATAGATTTTTCAATTCTAGCCAGCTGGTCGTGAGTAATACCAAATATAATCATCAGAACATATTCGGGATACGGAGTCTCTACAATCATTTCATGTTTATCTAATGTTGTAATTTCTTTCACAGTGCAAGCGCCTTCTAATTGAAAGCTTTTGGCTAGCAAAGAAGCAGTAATAAACAGGTTACTTTGATTAATACCAAATTCCGAAAAGTTTGCAAGCGAGTTAATATTGTAGAAAAGTGTAAAGAAGAAACTCTTCTTTATCTTAGTGTATACAATAAAATTGCAAAAACTAAGATTAGGAAGCCCCCATACAACACAACTATCAGTATCGCTTCTTGTTACCTGAGTATAAATCTGAGGCAGATTTTCATCAAGTAAAGTATAATGTGTAGCCATTCTGATAAATCGAATACTAAAGTTTTTATTTGAATAAAATTTATTTGTAAAATTCAATTTTTACTCCTCTATGAATACCGATTTGTCATCGGATACACTTGAAGATTCGGAAGCTGAATCCTCTGAAACTTCAGAACCCAATTCATTGTAACAAGCCTCACAAAGAATTCGACGAGATTCGTGATGGTCGTAAGCCAGCTCTCCGCATTCTTCGCAAACCTCTAGGCGTTTCTGTATCTTACTTACACACCATTTGGCCACCTCAAAAAGTTCTTTTTGAGTAAAATTTTGAGACTTGATGTATTGAATTGTATTATGAACCGACATTTTAAAATGGCCGAATCTTTTAGAATGTTCAAAAAATTTAATATTTTTTATTTTTTGTGGATTTTGCTTTAAAGTCTTTTGATGTAAAATAAAATGATGGAAAATTAAAAATGTCGAATTCTAATTCACCAAAGAGTGCTGAAAAGCTTAGCACCGAAGAGAGACTAAAATTAGTAAATGATTCTCTCAAAAAGTTTAATGAAGAGATGGCTCCTCTAGAGAAAAGAGTTAATGATTTGAAACGAGATATCGAAAGAGTTAATTCTGAAAAATCTAAATTAATGGAAAAACTAATTAAGGAAAAAGATAAAGAAAAAGAAAAATTGGAGAGAGAAAAGAAAAAAGAGGTCGATAGATTAGAGAAACTTCGAGTGGAAAAAGAAAGAGAACTTGAAAGAAAGAAACTGGAAAATAAAAAACTGGAGCGAGAATGTGGAGATTTAGAGATAGATAAATACATAGCCGAAGAACGACTCAAAAGTAAAACCGCTAAAGCAGCCAAAGCTGATGAACTTGAAAAGTCTCTCAAAAAGACGGAAGCCGAACTTCAACAACACAAAGAAGCTATTAGGAGTATTGCTAAGGTTTCTACCATGTCTACCAACCCAGATTCTTCCATTTACCTGTTTAATTTGGGCACCACTGAAGAGCTTAAGTCTATCTTTAAAATTCCAGCTGAAAGAATTTCCGATAAGATTTGCATTTATAAATTCGGTCTGACCAATGATATTAATCGCAGAGAGACAGAACATTCACAAAAATTTATTCGAAAGGGATGCAAAAACTTTAAACGAGCTTTCGTTAAACCTTCCAGTATCATTGTCAACCGAGATAACGAAAATAAACTCTTCGATTATTTCAAAAAGAATGATTATACCTTTATCTTTGAAGAGGTGGATGGAAAAGATAAATACAAAGAATTGGTGTGTATCGGAGAGGCTGAATTTAAAAAGGTAGTCAATTTTTACAAAAAAGAATTGGAATAAATGTGAGGCAAAACATAGGAAAAGAAATTGGAGTTTAAACACCGATTTGGATATATTTATAAGATTTAAATTTATAAGGTAAATGTCCTTATAAATTTCTAGACGTTAATTAATTTTAAGTAAGACTATAGTTCAGGAGGGTCCAACTTTGAAACGTATTTTTAATTTTAACAGACTATAGTCTGTCAAGCATACCATCTAGTAAAAGGTAACTTATCGATTTCTAAAAGAAGTTGGCATTTTTCTACCATCTCTCTTTTAGTTAAATTCCCCATCGAAATTTCAGTAATAACCAGACTTTTAATTTGGTCTTCTATAAAATGAGAATTTTCTGGGTCATCTTTACCTTCAGTTTTGAGATATTCTAAAAAGAGTTTTATCTCTTCGGTGGAGATAAACTGGAGGTTCGACAAATTTGGAAGCTTTGACATTTTAATTTTGAAGGGCAATTTATTAGGGAACTTTTTGTCCTTAATTTACACTTTTGAGTGAAATTTAAAATGAAACTTTTCACGGTATTAAATCCGCTGAACTGACTAAAAATACAAAAGTAAAAAACACTGGGTTATTGTCCAGGAGAGGTCAACTTTGAATACAAATAATTTTAACATATATGAAGGGAAAACTATCTACGAAAATGGCAACGTAAATTGTAAGTTTTATAATTTTTTATTGGTGTTTTATCCATTTTTTCTGGGTATTGTTGCCTTGTCCATATCTGTGTTAAATTGATAAGTCGTTGTCTAAACTTATTCAACTCTTGTATGTTAACATGGTCATGAAGCCTCA
>JACCDP010128229.1_pt1 | contig 21010 bp, 24 predicted proteins | sample 7445841 | NCBI WGS metagenome assembly JACCDP01 (sample SAMN15323441, study PRJNA562643) | freshwater metagenome | isolation source: river surface water | place: USA:Blue River Watershed | collected 2017-08-17
CCAAACGTCCTTTTTCCTGGTCAAAGGCCAAACGTCCTTTTTCCTGGTCAAAGGCCTAACGTCCTTTTTCCTGGTCAAAGGCCTAACGTCCTTTTTCCTGGTCAAAGGCCAAACGTCCTTTTTATCCAAAGTTGCACCGTTGTGTCCACGCCAAATATCCAATGCAATATTATTCCCAATAAAAACAATGCGCCCAGCACAATCCAGAATTTAAAACCAAACGCATAAGAAATAATCCAAGCGCCAACAACAGTTCCAAACACATCAAAGATTGCAAGATTTGCAACTCTGTATTTATGAACGCCTTTTTTTGGTTCGCCGAATATATTTTTGACGTTTTTGCGCACCTCCATTTATACTATTGTTAAACATTTTCACAGGTATTGGCACATCATCTTGAACCAATTTTATTTTCACAGGCGTATTAAACGGATTCAACGCAGACAAGTCAAACATCGGCGCATCATCTTCTTCAAGTGCTTTGGTCAACAATGCTTTTTTGGTCTCGCAAACATAATTTATCATCTCAATAATCGTGATTTTTACAAGGGCTTTATCATCCGCGGAAACAATTTGGTCTTCCAATAGTTCCAAAGAATTCTTCATCAATTTGGTGGCTTCTTGAAGGCGTTTGTTTGTGTGCCACAAACTATCTTGCAACCGGTCTGCCAATATTCCAATACGCAAATTTTGTTGAAATAATACGTCATCCGGGTTTGCGCCCACTTCTTCCGCCTTAATTAAATCATCCGGTCTAAGCAAATTATAAACATAAATATTAAACAAACGCTCCAAATCAACTTCTGCATTATATAATGCCGTCAACTTATCTTTGTATGCCCCACTTGACGGATTCAGATGCGCTAAGGAAGCATACTTTCTAAACTTAAGACTGTTATATTGCATTTTCACTTGGTTTTTGACAATCTCTGTTTCGCGGTCATTTAACTTGTTGTATTGCAAGGTTTTATGGGATGGTTGTTGTTCCATATTGGTGGCGACGGCTTTAATAATTAAGTGGATAATTAATTATTAAACGCAAAATTCAACGACGTCTGTTATAGCGACTTTTTTTGTTGTATTGTTTTCTTCTGCGGTGTTTGCGCGACTTCTTATTGCTACCACCATTGCTATTTATAGGCGTGATAATAAACCCATCTCCGCAATCTGTTGCGCCATCTTCCAAGATTTTGTCAGACGGTATATTAATAGATTCAAGTCTTTTACTTGGGGCAGTGTAATCCCACGCTGGTTTAATATCAAATTTATGTGTTTTATCAGCGTTTGCTGCGCTGTATACCGCGATGCGGTCGGTGCATTCATTCATTTGTTGTGTCAACTGTTCGTCAGAATACTGTGGTGGATTTTTTACGTTATCTTTATTTACGTAGTTATTTCTATCTTTAATATCACCGATGGCCAATTCATTAAAGAAATTCATATATTTGCTTTTAATTTTATACATTTTACCAACTTCAAAACTCTTTTCAGGTTGTGTCTCAGACATTATAAATAATAACAATATTATTATTTCTAAAGATTTATGACCTGCGTTTTGCGGTGCGTTTTACATACCCAAATTTGCCTTTTTCGGCAAAATATCCGTGTTTTTCAAGCCGGCGTTCTTTTTTGGCAGTGCGGTATTTTTTCAAACTGACCACGTGTCCGCGCTTGTTCATAATCAGTTGGTCTTTGGTTAATCCACCTGCAGTTTTATACGCAGTTTTGTTATGAACTTGAGCGCGAGACCCAATCAATGTTTTATATGTTTTTCCGCCAACGTGGTATAATCCATCAGCCTGTCGCAAAGGTTTTTTCATTATACTGTGGCAATAGACATTTTGCTAAATTTGTTGCATATTTGAAACGCGTTTGATGCAACCAATACAATAGCCTCAAAGACCACATTCGTTTGTCAAAGACCACATTCGTTTGTCAAAGACCACATTCGTTTGTCAAAGACCACATTCGTTTGTCAAAGACCACATTCGTTTGTGTCAAAGACCACATTCAAAAGTTTGTCAATGGTACCACAACTGATGGACTTGGACGCATATTTGCAGGCAGTCTGTCAACACCAATTACTGTGGTGCGTCTGCGTTCACCATTCACCGATGTTACTAATTGCCCATATCGCATACGTCTACTTAAATTGGGTGCGTTCATAGCCGTCTGAACCTTCAAATACGCTACAGGTGGACTACATAAACGGCGCAACCCACGCACATTGCAAAAATCTTTAGACAATTGTGTGCCAATTGGTTCCGAATATCCAGACATAATATATAAAATGGAAGATATATATTTTGTAAAAAACAACACAATGCCTATTGCAAAAGGTGCTTCCAAAATGGTGTTCAATGTTAAGAAAGTAAATGCTGATGCCAAAGAACGGTTAGAATCGGAAAATGACACTTTAATAATGAAAAGAAATACCGCTATGAACACTTGGAAAATAAAAAACGCTGCTGCAATCAAGAAAAAATTAAGTGAAATTACCGATTTAGACGAACAACTCAAATTTATGAAAGACCTGGACTCTATTGCAGACAAAATGGATGGCACTGAATATTGTTATTTTGAAACATCATATGCGCCAGACAACAACCACAAAAACAAAGTTATTGTGCAAATTCCTATTACAAATGGAACCGTGAGTCTGGATGATTTGCATAAAGAAATCAAACTGCAACACACTTTATCTGAGCAAAATATGATGCCAGAAATTTATGCAGTTCAGGTATTTGTCAAAATGGACGAATCCACATATGCGTATATGGACGACCCGATTGACGTGTTTTTGTCACACGATAATTTTGAAAATTATATTGACAACAAAGATGCCACAGTTATTTGTGTTTATTTGTTGGAAGAAAAATGCGACGCATATGAGCCACATCACATAACACTGCAACAATCCAAAAATTATGTGAAAAAAGTATTTGAACTTGCCAAAGCCACAGCCGAATTGGGTTATTACAACACCGATTTTAAACACGGGAACGAATGCCCATCCACAGAAGATGCTGATGGTGAACTGCATTTGACACGTATGCGTGCATTGGATATTGAGCCAAGGCGGTTGATAAAGATTGATGAAAGCATAATGCAGAATGCTGCTATATTAATGTTTTTGTCTTATTTGTTGCATTTCAACACTCATCGCAACTATTATTTCAAAAATAATCCAGAGGTGTTTGAAAAAATATTGGAACACGGTAGAAACGAATTAAATGAGATTGGATATGTTAATCCAAACGACTTTATTGACCTTGTGGAGTCTTTTTTGGAAAAGTATCCAAAAATATTGTTGGCATCGTATGTTATTGCTACTGGCGACGTAAAAACGGTTGAAGACATACAAAAACGAAAAATCGTGCCAACATTATTGATTCGGTTTATATTTATGATATGTAACCCGCGACAACCCAACGCATCTGGAAACAAACGAAAATCAGAATAATTACGGTCTCTCCGACCTGGGTAAACAACATTACACAACCACCAAATTTATGGTTTTATTGGTGACGCCAAATAGTGCAGCAGCGCGTTCGCGATTCATATGGCAAGTGTGAGATTGCCCTTGAACAGGTTCGCTGTCAGGGTCAACCTTGTATCCCAATTTGTTCAACACGGTTGGATTAATTATGAAACATTTAATTGTGGGCGCGCTGAACAAATCAGTGGTTTGAATAAGTGACAAACACGTTTCCGCGTCAATCACAAAGGTTTTGTCTTCTGGGCATAAAACAATGTGCATTGTTATCTATTGTTGCTTCAATAAGTTGTTGCAACAATTGGTGTTCAATTTTATTGCGTCTATAATATATATATGTTACCAAAACACACAAATGTTATCCCAAGATTCTTTGTCAAAAGTTATATATTGGCAAAAGACGGTGATTATAGCCAAGAAGGTTTGATAAAACGCAAAGACGATGGATATTACAGAGAAGTTATATTGCATGATATAATTAAACCATCAACGTTAATAATAGAAGACGTAAATAAAGACCCTTTAGGACGATACGTGGAAGGTGTGTATGAATTTAACCCATTTGACCATAAATATTCAGCAATACGCAATCCATTGTCAATGATAATCATTGGGGATTCAACCAATTATTTTAAGGATAAAATTAATCAATCTCAATGGCATCAAGTATTGGTGAAAGACAAGAATGGCAGCGTTTACAATCACGGTCATGGTCTCGCAGAAACAAATTATTATATGGTGCCATTGATGAAACATGCTGATGCCAATCCAAGAACCACCAATAATACTGTTGTTTATAATTTTTTGAAACGTGTTGCTGAAGATAACAAAACAACAAGAAACTTTCATCAAGGAACCAAAACATTGTTTGTTGAACAAAACGTGCCTGAAGAAATTGGACGTCATATTGGCAGTTACACAGGAATTAATGACACGTTATACAAAAAAATGATTGACAAAGATGTGGCGAAGGTTGCCAAAGAAAAGGCTGATGCTGAAGCAAAGGCTGATGCCGAAGCAATGGCTGATGCCGAAGCAAAGGCTGCCAAAGGCGGCAAACGCAAAAGTCGGAAACAAAAAAAAACACGCAAAACCAGACGCAACCGCTGATTTATTTTTTACCCTTGCCTTTCGCTTTTTTGCCCTTTGCGTCTTCTGATTCAACAAGCAATAATTGCTCACGCTCTGATTTATAAATTGCATATTCGCGTTCCAACACATCCAATTCTTGAAGCCATATTTGTTCCAAACTGGTGCCAATAAGCACATCCAATTCTGTTTTACACTCATCACGTTCTTTACGCAGTTTGTCCACGTTTTCAATGGTCACAGAGTCCATAGGCATTTTCACCAAATATTTATATTCGCCATCAATCTTGTCAAACCCATTTTGCTCCAACATTGCATTGACCGCATCAGCGGTTTTGCGACGCAAGTCAATCTTGTCAATCAAGTTATATTCAATATATTTGGCTTTGTTTGACAATATAAGCATACGATGTTGCAGTTCAGCCACCAAATAATCCTTTCTGCGCTGATATGCGGCAAGTCTGACAGGATAATATTCCAATATAATGTCATCAACGTTTTCAAATTTTTTCAACTTTCCAGAATCATCAAACATATGAATGTTTGACGTTTTAACGGTGGTGGTGAGTTTCAGCAATTTTTCAACACCATCAATACCATCTTTGGATTCTGCCAACAGTTCGTCCAACCGACCCTTTGGAAAAGTCACAGTAAAATGAACGGTAACGTCAGTGCAGGTTTCCACAAAGTCTTTAATAATAGGCGGTGATTTTTTGCCATTTTTGTCCACCGACCCGTCCATCATTTCTTCCAACATTTTGGTGTAATCCAGCGACCATTTTCCAACAGGCAGTTCAGTTATTTCAATGGTGTCTGTGCCCAATCTGTTGTATACACCCTTAATAAGGTATTTGTCGTCATCCACGCGCAACACCTGGCCTTTAAACCCTTCATAATAGGGTTGCAAATCACGCGAGGTTTCGCCGGTGGTCAAGAGGTCGCGCAAATAGGCGATAAGGTCAGCAGGATTGTATGGCGGCACTGAGCAAGAAAATCCGGTTCCAATACCTTTGATTCCATTGACCAATGCAAACGGAATAATAGGGACATAATGTTCCGGTTCAACAAGAGTTCCATCGTCATTCACGTATGTCAGCACATTGTCATCCAATTCAGGAAAGATATGCCGAGTAATTGGATTCAGCATAGTGAATATATATCTCTCAGAAGCGGCGTCGTCGCCACCCTTCATTCGTGTTCCAAACTGTCCATTGGGCATCAATAAATTGATGTTGTTTGACCCCACAAAGTTTTGCGCCATATTTACAATGGCACCGTTCAATGAGGCCTCGCCGTGGTGATATGCACTATGTTCAGACACATATCCGGAAAATTGCGCCACTTTGATTTCTGACGTGAGCCGACGCTTGAAAGCACAAAACAGGATTTTGCGCAAACTGATTTTCAGACCATCAATTGCACAAGGAATAGACCTGGCACAATCATAATTGCTGAAATGAATCAGTTCGTTGTCAATAAACTCGCTGTATGATACACAAGGTCTGGACGTGTCCAAATATGCGTGCTTGTCGTATTTTTCAATCAGCCAGGTTTTGCGGTCATTGGCGCGTTCACCGTTGAACACCATATCAATGTTGTTGTCGCTTTTTCCATCTGCTTCATAGACAAAATCCACGATTTTGCGATTTTGAAAATATTCTTTGAATTCCTCTGCTTTTGAAGTGCCAAGACCCTTGAAATATTTGATTTTCCAGGATTGCGATGCGGCGCCTTCGGCGCGCTTCCACGCCTCATATTCGCCATCATTGTAAAATGATAACACCTGTTTCCCTTTGGTGGCGCGCAATATGGGAGTGTTCATAAAACTGATAAATCCGGGGATTTCAGTGAGCGACTTCCATTCACAATGAAACAGATTAATGCAAAGACCTTTGATATGAGAACCATCGGTATCTTGGTCACACATAATCATTATCTTGCCATATCGCAGGGATTTCACCACATCGGTCATTGAGGCATAAACCTTTCCTTTTTCCAACCCCAATATCTTTTTCAAGTCGGTGATTTCCTTGTTGTTGGTGATTTTGGACAGCGACTCGCCGCGCACGTTAAGAAGTTTGCCACGAAGTGGATAAATACCAATTGTGTTGCGGTCATCTTTGGATATGCCAGACACAATACCTGACATAGCACTGAGTCCCTCGCACAATATGAGCACACACTGCCCTGATTTATCGGTGCCGCTCCAGTTCGCATCCATAAAATTCTCAATTCCACGAACATTTTTGGTCTTGGCGCCGTCGGTTTTCTTTGCCGCGGATTTGTTTTCCTTTGCTTCCGTCAGGTTGCACGCCATATCCATAACACCAAGTTTTGCGACTTTTTCAATAAAGGCGTCACTGACGGCACACGCGGAACCAAACTTGTCCGACGGAGTGTTCATAAAATCCTTGGTTTGGCTGTCAAACGCAGGATTTTCAATGTCGCATCGCAAAAACAACACCAACTGTTCTTTTATTACAGACGCATTCACGTGGACTTTCTTCTTTTTCTCAATAAAGGCTTGCAATTTGCGCACGATTTGTCCAATAATATACTCAACGTGTTTTCCGCCCTTGTATGTGCATATGCCATTCACAAACGATACTTGCGTAAATTCTTGGGCAGGTTGTCCATTGAAAGAAGTGGCCACCGCATATTCCCAGCGGCCATTTGGCGCTGCTTCATAAACGCGTTTGTCCGACCCAATATACATTTCAGTGTATGTTTGAAAGTTTTTAATGGGCACAGGCACGCCATTGTATGAGAATCTCAGTTTTTTCTCAGACTGGTCGGTGACAGCACTGATGTCAAATGCGCGTTTTTTGAACAATGCCAGCATATCAGGCGTCAATCCATCCACACCAAACCGCGCATAATCCGGACGAAAAGTGACTTTTGTGTATGGTTTGCCCTTGGCTTTGGTAATTGTGGGTGGCTCAATAATGTCCAAGTTTTGCCTGAAATTTTGCACATATTTGAGTCCACGCACGTGGTCAACAGTTTCAACCGAACCGAACGATGACCAAATGAGCACCAACTTGAATCCAAACCCGTTTTTACCGCCCACAATACGTTTTTCGTCTTTATTGTAATTGGTGGATGTGCGCAATTGTCCAAATATCATTTCAGGAATCCAAACATCATATTCAGGGTGTTTTGCAACATCAATTCCATTGCCGTCATTTTCCATTACAATAGTGCCGTCGGCCAATATGTCAATATTTATGTATGACACTAATTTGGTGCCATCCGGGTCTGATTTGTGCTTTTGAATCATCCTGACAACGTGGTCACGACAGTTGACAATGCCTTCGTCAAACAACTTGTAAAGTCCGGGAATATATTTGATTTCTTTGTGTTCAAATCCAGTGGCGTCGTCCGCTCTGGCAATCCACAAATGTTCATCAACGCATTCTTTGGAGCCGATGTAAGTGTCGGGGTTATCTAGGACGTGTTCTTTGTCGGTTTTTTTCTGATAAACTTTGGATAAATCTTGAGCAGATGACATATTGAAAAGTGGTAACGAGGGGTTGAGAAGTAATCGGGTTAGTTTAAATGTATTATAAGTAAATTGTTGTTTACAAACCGCTTTAAATAGTTTTATTAAATCAATTTTAAGTAAACCCAAGGGCGCCCACCTGAGGCTCTAAGACCTCGGTTCCGACAACAACATAATATCTGCATATGGGATTGCAAAAATAACTGTGTAACACGTCCTAAAAGGGTTATTTGCCGTTGGCGCCCTTCGGGCGCCCTTATCCCGACTTCAAAAGCATCGTCGGTCTTTTCAAATGTTATATAAACAAATAATAAATGGGTTATTTGTTTACCGATAAATATTCACTCCTTCATTTTGCAACAGGTATTGTTGTGTATTATTGGAATATGTCTTTTGTAACGTGGTTTTTATTGCACGCTTTATTTGAACTCATAGAGAATACACAAACTGGGATGTATATCATAAATAATTTGCAAAAGTTGCCAAATGGAGAACCTATATGGCCAGGTGGAAAATCCCACGCTGATTCCTTTGTAAACAGTTTAGGTGACCAGTTTTACGCCAGTGCGGGTTGGATACTTGCTTGGTTCACGTCTTCATAGTTTCACACGGTTTATTATATTTTAGAATATCCACCATCGCGCCTTTAATGAGCCCATCCAATGGAAACTCGGTTGCGCCATACACGTCGCGCAACAGCAGCCATTCAAACATTCCACCAAAATAAATATACACTTTATGAAATCCTAACCCCAGCAATTGTTTGTGTCTTTGCAGCAATTTGTTAAAATCCGCATTGGAATATCCATAAATATATATTTCATTGTCAAATGCGCCATTTGATATCCACAGGTTGATTTTTTCCACCTCTTGATATGCTGTGAGCGTGCCCTTGATTAATATTGTTTCATCGCTCACATCCATAATATGCACAACCGTTTTCCCAGATCGCACTGCGTTCTGAATATCGCAATAGTTTGCATAATTTATTGACGACTGAGAGGTTCCCATTGAAGTAAACATAATGTATGCCTTGTGTTTACATCATTTTTTTTGTTATATTTGCAATTTTAGATTGCAAACTTGCAAGGTCTGCTTGTTTCTCAGGATAATTGAGTTTTCTTATAGTTTCATATGTATTGCGAAGTTCACATAATAAAGTTTCGCATTCTTCCATCAGCGTGCAACATTTATCTATATTACAATCCAATGCGTTTCCGATTGCCAACCACGTGTCGTAACTTATTTCGCATTCTGGTTTGTCGCCACCGTCCATTAGATTTCTTTGTTTTTTTTCTTTTTATATTTTTTTGACTGCTTTCAATAAATTCTGTGTGTCTAAACGTTGTGTTTCCACCTTTAAGAAACCCAATGCTTTCTTTGATAGCCTTAAAATATTCATCTTCATCAATATTGCCAATGGCCATAATGTTATGTTTATCATCATCAATCAAAAACAATTGGTGTAAATGTTGCAATCCAAGTTTATCAACGTGGTCTTTGTGAAACACTGACATTCCTGGGGAATCGGCTTGATGCATCTTTTTGCAAATCTGTATCACGTCTTCAAATACGGTGTCCTGGTATGGATTGTAATAAATATTGGTGGGTATAAACGATTCAACAATAATGCCATTTTGTCGATTTGCCATATGATGAATGTTTGCTGGCCGATTGTCCACAATAAATGTGTTTTCTTCGTTGTATTCTGGATGCATTTCATAAACTCGTCGCAAATCTTTTTCAAACATTCCATATGCCAAGTCGTTCTTTATTTCGGTCTCTGAATACACCAATAAAAACAAAGATTCTGGCAATTGATACTTTTGCAACAACTGCCTGTAATTCATATCGGCATACATCTGATTTCCATACGTCCATATTCCAAGAGCCAACCAGTCGCTGTTTTCCTTGGCAAACTGCATAAATTCTGCAAATCCTGGGCGATAATAAATGGTGGATGTGCGGTCAATAGATAATTTATCATAGTTATAGTCTGATGGAATTGTGTGTCGTCCGCTGACCAAGTGCAGGAACGTTTCATCAATGTCCAATATCAGCAATATTTTCATTATATACTAAAGTTACACAAAGATTATATATATTAAAACGTATTCTCAGATATGTCTTGTCCTATCTGCATAACAAATTATAATAAATCCGCGCATATGGCAGTGGTGTGTTGCCATTGCCAGTTTTCGGCGTGCAAAACCTGTGTTCGCCACTATTTGAAGCAAACCACAAATGATGCGCATTGTATGGATTGCCGCAAAAAATGGGACTTGGAGTTTATGAAAACAAATTTAAATGCCGCTTATGTTACAGGCGAATACAGAGAACACCGGGCAAATATACTGACCGATCGCGTTGTGTCACAAGTGGAAGAATATTATGATGGCGCATTGTTAATTGTTGAAAGCCAACGGATTCACAAAGACATCAGAAAACTTCAAAACACAATTCATAATCTTGAATCCAATATTCGCACACTGCGTCAAGAAATAAGAAACAAAGACCGCCGAATCAGCGACATTGATAATTTTTTATTCAGAAGCGTTCCATTACCTTTCAACGAAGCCGATGCTGACGATGAAACAAAAGCCAGAAAAAAATTCATTATGCCGTGTCAAAACGCCAATTGTCGTGGTATGTTGTCACAGGCATACAAATGCGGTCTTTGTGAAAAATTTACGTGTTCTAAATGTCTTGAAGTAAAAGACGACAACAACACACATCAATGCAATCCGGATTCAGTCGCAACAGCCACTGAAATAAAAACCTCGTCAAAACCGTGTCCGAAATGTGGAACTCGCATAAGTAAAATAGACGGGTGTGACCAAATGTGGTGCGTTGAATGCAAAACCGCATTTAGTTGGTCAACTGGCGCGATTGAAACGGGTGTAGTGCATAATCCACATTATTTCCAATGGATAAACCGGGGCGGCGAAGCCGCCCCTAATTGCAACGACGGCATAAACAGACACGTCACTCGGCGCATCGTGTCCATTCAATCATTTATTGACACGTTGTCAAGGCATTGGATAATGGATTTTACATACAACGAACAACTTGATGAAACATTTATCAACAATATTTCACAATACGTGACGCATTGTCAACAAGAACATTTGCGTCCATTGCGTCGTGAAATAGAGCACCGACAAAACAATAAATACCCGGTATACAAATATTTTCTGGGTGACATAAGCAAAGACAACTTGAAAAGTCATTTGTCCAAAAACGACATATTAAACCAGCGCGATTCCGCATTTTGCGATATTTATGACGCATTATTTATGATTGTTGGACAGGTATTTCAAGACTTATTGGCTGCATATGAGCCAATTGAATCCTTGATTGAAGAATTTTTATCAGCAGCCGAAAAAGTGAATCCCAAATTCAAAACGGAAAATTACCGCATAGTTGGTCGCGGATATCCAACTAATGCATTGGATGCATTAACGTCCATTCCTTCATTCATTCAACCCAGGCGCATTCCGGAATGTGTTAATCTGACGGCGAAAATTCGCGAATTGTATGAAGCCACCAATGCCAAATATTACAATATTTTTTTAAAATACACGGCATATATCAATGCTGAATTCATCAAATATTTATTGCTCCACGGATTAAAACGTATTGTTTATTTATGGCATTGTGACACAAAGAGTCACAAAAAAACCGCATTTGACAGCAAAAATGAATATGTGGAAGCCGAGGCGTATTGGCGCAATATTTATAACAGCATTAATGTGGAAGACGCTTAATAAAAATTGATTATATATTTGCAACCGGTTAAGTTAAAGATAAACAATACTTATTTAACTTAACATCAACAATGTCAAATTGCTCTGTTTGTATCAACAAGTTGACTGCCAAGGCAACCGTGGTTTGCCCTGTTGCGTCTTGCGAATATGTTGCTTGCAAAACGTGTGTTCAAACATATTTGTTGAACACGCATCTGGAAGCGCATTGTATGAATTGCCGAAATAAATGGAATCTTGATTTTGTCAAGAAATCTTTGGGAAACACATTTGTAACCACTGATTACAAACAGCATCGTGCCGCAATATTGGCTGATAAGGTAATTGCCAGAAAAGAAGAATATTTGGAAAATGCGTCCGCATACAAAACTTTGATGGAAGACAAAAAAATATTAAACCGATTGAACCCCGAAGTTAGTGAATTGAGACGCGCATACCAGCAGAAATACAAAGAACTTGAACAAATCCGGGCGCAAGTGGCGCAAAAAACACACGAACTGGAACGACTTGAGCATCGCGTGTCCACTGTTCAAAAACGAGTAAAAACTTTCACAATGTCTTGTCAAAATGCGGAATGTCGTGGTATGTTGGACAGCAATTTCTATTGCTTGCTTTGTGAACAAAAAACTTGCAACAAGTGTTTGACTGTCATTGAACCCGAACACGTGTGTAACCCGGACACTGTTGCCACCGCTGCATTAATTATCCGATCATCCAAACCGTGTCCAAAATGCGGGATGCGTATCAGTAAAATAGACGGGTGTGACCAAATGTGGTGCGTTGAATGCAAAACTGCTTTCAGTTGGAACACAGGTGCAATTGAAACTGGAACACTGCATAACCCACATTATTATCAGTGGATGCGGGATAATGGCGGAATGCCCAGAACCGATGAACAGCCACTTGAAGCCGCGTGTGGAAACAATTGTATTAATGCCACAACTTTCAAAACAACGTTTGACAAAATATATAATATATACAAATCTTGGAATTCAGCAAGAACTTGGTTGGACAAACACGTATTGCTTGATAATATTACTGCAATTATGGAACCACACAGTAAATTGTTTGACGAATTTTACATTGCATATTATACATTAACAGAATACGCATCGTATGCCAACCATATTAGAGAAGTGTTGATTCCAAACACCAATCAAACAATTGAAAGCAAAACCAACAATATGAATCATATTTACGATTATTTGATTGGCGACATATCAAAGGAAGAGTTGGGATTAACTTTGGTGTCAAAAGAAAACAGCGAAGCGTGTATGAAATCTTGCAATGACATATTGAATGCAACCCAAATGGTGTTGACACAAGTTGTTCAATCACTCGAGCAAACAATAATTAATATCAGACACGACATAACGCATCCTGCAAACACCATTAGTTATGTGAATGTTGACATTGTGAATCCAAACACGGTTTATTACAATAGACAAAGCACGGTTGATTCAAATAATTTGGCATTGGTTCGCATATTGGATTTGATAAGTGGAGGCAAGATTGATGGCCGAATTGCCGCAATAAAATCTTTGTTGACCGTGTTTAACGAGCATATTAGAAATGCAAATAAATATTTGGCGTATTCAAATATTGAACAAATTAAATTGATGATGATGCATAACAGCAAACGCACCATATGCGTATGGGATTTTGACCGAAATACGCGAAGAGACTCGGGGTTCTCAACAAAACACGCAGTAACAGCGGCAATCAAAAAATATGAAATGTATTTGTAAAGTGGGTTGCGCGGCGAGTTTTATGTTTTTTTATTGTGCGGAGTTCCCAAAATTTTGAAGGAGGGGTTCAAGGGGTGTCTGAAGGAGGGGTTCAAGGGGAGAGCGCCATAGGCGGAGCGACCCGACAGGGTAGCGACGCCATAGGGAGGGATCATAAGGGATTGAGCCTCTCTGTGAGAGGCTCCACCTTCTCGGCTTCGGAGCAACGCAACTGCGTTGCGGTGAGTCACCCGTGGTGACTCCAATTGGACGCCAAATAGGGGCGTCATCGCACCTCGCCCTTTGGGCGCCTTGACCGCAGGTTCCCTTAAAATTGAACCAAACAAAAACAAATTAAACAAATCGCAAATAATATTATATCTCCAGTTATAAAAATGAAATTTTGCACAAAATGCGACAATATGTATTATGTCAGCATCAATACTGACAATGCTGACCAATTGACCTATTATTGCAGATTTTGCGGACACAAAGATGACCAGATGGCCGAAGAGGGGGTATGTGTGTTGAAAACTGTATTTAAGAAAAATGAACAACAATTTGGACATATTGTGAACCGTTTTACCAAACTTGACCCCACTTTGCCGCGCATCAAAACTTTGAAATGTCCAAATGGCGAATGCAAATCAAACCACGGCGCGGGCAAATCCGAGTTTCCAGAGGTGATATATATTAGATATGACGATGATAATATGAAATTCTTGTATATTTGCACAGAGTGTGACACCACTTGGAAACAATAAATGGTATTGAAGAAACACTAATACAATAAGGATGGGTTACAGAGCGCCTGGAACTGCTCTTTTTCTGCCTTTGACAAAATAAATAAGGAGGGGTCTGAGCCTCCCGAAGGGAGCGGCTCTATTCCTGCCTTTGACAAAATAAATAAGGAGGGGTCATAGGGGAACCTTGGTTCCCCTAAAATTGAACCCATTTTTTATCTTAAACCGGGTTAAGATAAAAAAGTCTCAAGATTTTAAAGCAAGAATATGAACACATATTTTCCAAACGATTTTGTCAAAGTTTGTGCCGCAGGAAAATTAAACGTTGCGCAACACATATTGCAAAATAATCCAAATTACGATTTTTATTACAAACTCCAATTGGCATTCAATTCGTCTTGCAAAAATGGGCATCTCAATGTTGCACAATGGCTGTTGACGGTGCCAAATAATTTAATCAACATACGGTTTGGACAAAACGAAAATTTCAAGTGGGCTTGTGGATACGGACACATAAACGTTGCGCAATGGCTATACAACATTATATCGCACGCACTAAGCGACAATGAAAAGTATGAATTATGCAAAGAGGCTTTTACATATTCTTGCGGAAATGGATATTTAGATGTCACGCGATGGTTATTTAATGAGTTTTGTTGCCCGCTTCATTGGATTACTGATGATTGTTTTGTGACAAACTGTAAACGAGGTCGCAATGAGGTTGCGCAATGGATATGCTCATTAATGCCATTCAAATACAGCATTCAAGAAAGATTATCGGCATCCGGTTATCCTTTGATTGATTATCGGATAAACACAGACAAAGGCAGCAATTTGTTGATGGTATTGTATCTGTTGAGCAGTTCAAACTATACTGAATGTTTAGTGGCAGATATTGTTTTCAATTTGAAAGAGGTTGTATAACCGAAGGTACACTGTATAACCGACGGAACACTGTATAACCGACGGAACACTGTATAACCAACGGTACACTGTATAACCGACGGAACACGCAGGTGGCACACAAGTTTTTTATGCCTGACACTGAACAACAACACGAAACAATATTGATTTTTGTCAAATAAAGGAGGGAAACATAATCATTGTGTTGCATAAGTTTGCAAAAACACAATCAAATAAAAGGAGGGCACAACAACAATTCCGAGCGCGAAGCGCGAGGACAAGGAGGGGTCCGAGGGGGAGAGGCACCTTTGGTGCCTCCACATCTCGGTGGTTGCACAGCAACCACCTTGACCATTGGTTCCCCTCAAAAATTGATTTCAACAACACAATTTGCAATCAATTTAAACATATCTTATTTTAAACCATAGACAATGGCCGACCGCGACGATGACGACGACGATTTTTCCGACAGTAGTTCTGTGTCAGATGGTGACTCAGACGACGCGCCTGTTGTGAAAAAACCCAAAATCAAAATTTTAGGCAATACAGAGGACGCAGGTTCCGACGAAGATGATGACGGAAGCGCCAGTGGTTCCGATAATTTTGACGATTTCGGCGATGAAGAAGCGGAATATGAAAAAACCTTTGATTCAGACGATGAAGTGTACACAGATGGCAATTATCGCCTGCAAACATTGACCGAAGAAACAAATATGTTTGATTCAGACAACGAAGATGAAGATGACGACGATGACGGTGAACAATATTTGCAAAAATTCAGCGAAGATTTAAAAACCAATGTTATTGAACGGCATCATCCGGAATTAATGATGCATAACTATCAAGAAGTGGAGGCAATGTGTCGCGTGGTGCGCGACAAACTAGGCAATATTATTGACCCCCTTCATAAAACAATTCCGTATATTACCAAGTTTGAAAAGGCCAAAATTCTTGGCGAACGTGCCAAACAATTGAATGCGGGTGCACAACCGATGGTGCAAGTGGAAGACGATATTATAGACGGCTATTTGATTGCGTTGAAGGAATATGAAGAACGTAAAATCCCGATGATTATAAGGCGACCTTTGCCGAATGGGGGCAGCGAATATTGGCGATTTGCGGATTTAGAGTTGTTGGTGTAAATGGATTTGATGCAAATATGGTATTTTTTCCCCGTTTCACACATTATGGCGTCAACTATTCAGGTTCAACTTCACCCATTTATCAATAGAAAACATATCACCATACCATATTTTATTTGATTCATATTCGGGATAATACACATTAGAATAAAATGATAAATATCCAATGACTGCTGAAAACGAACCGTGAGATAACAATACATTTTTGCAAGTGCTTGCAAATTGAAATGTGGTTATTTCATCGCACTGAACTATATTGGCCGATGGATACAACTGTATAAGCATTTGTATAATATTGTGAGTTGGTTCGTCTGTAGATATATAAAGATTGTCAAATTGCATACGTTGAATAGCGTTGGCATAATATTTGATTCCAGGATTGTAATGCGCTACATCAGTCAATCTTATATGCACAAACAAATCATTGTTATTGTTGTATCTATTATTGAATGGATTGTGTTGAATAATATTTGCCTTAACCGGTTCTGATTGAAGGTAATTATACAAATGATTTGTAATATCTTTGGTTTGAAAATAATGATTATTAGGATTCAAATTGCAATGCAATGCGTCACTGTTTAATGCGGAAAAATAATTATTGTCTGTCAAATCGTGGGTATGGTCATATGTATTGCTTCCACTAAACAATTCAATTCCTAATTTGTTGATGAGGTGTTTGTTATAATAATCCACTTTTAAATTGTGTTTTTCAGCCACCAATGATACTGCCAAATTTCTGATTATTTGATTCCCCAACCTGCCATTTCTTCCTGTGGATGTCATTTATTATACGTTTGCATAATAATATATTATAATAAACGCGTGTTCCTGTTGCACAAATACAGAATGGTTAAGGCTCGTTTTGCCCAAGCCTTTAAAAAGGTTTTCTTAATACAGGAACGGAGCAACTCTCCCAAAGGGAGGTTGCGACGTATAAAGGGAAGGTTCCAAAGGAGCGAGCGCCGTAGGCGCTCCACCTTCTCGGCGCCTTTGGCGCCTTTGGCGCCTTGACCGTATGGTTTCCTTGTAAAATTGATTTTCACAAGCACAGTTAAAATCAATTAAACAAAGTCGCCGTATTATAATTAACTATGTCATTTCATAATGAACTCAAAAATCCATCCCAGTTTAGAGAAAACATCCGCGCCAAGTTCGCCGAGCGCTTCTTCTCTGACCCCAAGTTTGCCATCAATTTGGAAATCGGTATTTTCAACTACTCCATTCAAGAGGCAACAAAACTCAAACTCATCAAAAAATGGGAAAATCCCGCATTCGTTGCCCTCTATATAGCACGATTAAGAACTATGTTTAACAATCTTTGCAATCCGGATGTTCTTGCAATGATAAAGGCAGACGACATAAGTCCTAAAACACTGGCATTTATGTCGCACCAAGAGATGAATCCGGCTTTGTGGAAAGATATGATTGAACAAAAAATGAAACGTGATGCATCCAAATATTCCACCAATGTGGAGGCGATGACAGATATGTTTGTCTGCAAAAAATGCAAATCGCGGCGATGCACGTATTATGAGTTGCAAACGCGGTCAGCAGATGAGCCGTCCACCATATTTATATCGTGCGTGGATTGCGGCAAACATTGGAAACAGTAATGATATTATGTCAATAAAAATTGATTTGTTTTTTATTGCCCACTTGGTTAAGTTAAATTATACCCTGCCTGCGTCAACTTAACAATGTCAAATAAACCCATCGTCCAGTTTGTGAATCGCCGCATTTACAAAATTACGCCAAAGATTAAATCTCAACCCGCCTTTGTTGCGCAATGGATTGGCGTTGACCGCGTCATAGATTTCAATAACAAAGAAGAAATTGTTGGAGTCAAAACTTTGGTTAAATATCAGTTTATATCTGACGCAAAATGTCACGGCAATGCATTGATGGGAAACAATCATAATTTTGTCATATCATTGAACAATATTAGTAAAGTGGAGGAAACTGATTTGGTTATTGGCGAAACATACAGGGTTGGTGAACGCAATCTGGTGTTGCGCGGATTCTTGAAAGACACGTTTTATGTATCGGAAGACCCGTGGACAAATGATTATGAAATTTACCATCAAGTTCCTGTGGATGAGAAAAAACAAATATTTAGAATTTCAATGAACGACCTTTAAGTGAAACGACCTGCTAAGTGAAACGACTCGCTAAGTGAAACGACCCTTAAGTGAAACGACCCTTGGTTGCAAGTTTTTTTATGCCACCAAATATGTATGGAACACCTAAAGTCCATAAAAAATAAATCACCATAAATAACAACAGTATTTGCATTACAGCCGACGTAAACTTTGTCAATGTGCAATACATTGAATTATCATCTGCGCTGCAAATAACTCCTGCGCCAACACCGCCATAAATTCCTGCACGACCAACTTTCATAATATATTGTATATTAATACAAATAAAAGCATATTCTTTATCAATAGTATTATGGAAATCGTCCCAGAGTTTAACAAAAACATCAATTTAACGCAATATGTGCTTGACCCATTGTCTGTGATAGTGAAACTTGCAATAATTAGCAACAAACCTATTGGAACCAAATTTCGCATCAGTGAAAATACAATGTTATTGCAGGAACCGGGCATTTGGCAAGGGCTGGTTCGCGGATATTTCCAATCCAATAAAAATGAAATTATTTATTTGTATAATCCCATCCAACAGGCGTGTTTGCAATTTTTGAATGCCCGGTATGTAGACAAAACACCCAATATTGTGAAACTCTTTATTTGTGCCAACCGCGGATTAGACCGATTGAAAGATACATATTCTGACTGTCCAATGGTGGTTATTTGTTTGCATTTTTATTCCAACCTGATTGAAAATTTGTTGGATAATCACTGCAATGATACGCTATTTAAGCGCGACTTTATGACGCCATTTTATAGTCCGGATTTGCTGTCTGCATTAAACGGGCAATGGAACACCGACCGAATAAAATTAGTGCTTGACCTTATTGATTTTTTATGCAAAGATTATTCAGCCAGCGCCAATGTGCAATCCTTGGAAATATTTATCCATAATATTGACTTGGAAATGAAAACAAAGGTAATGTGACCAACCCCGATATAGACATTTTGCAAATGTTGCAGTCAAAAAAGTTGTTTATCCAAACTTTGAACACAACCAATAAACATCAAATAAATCTTCATTATTATCCCACTGTATAATAAAGAATGAGCAGCAACAATATTTATCCATATTCAATAAAATCCGTTGTCAACAAAGTAATTCCGCATATGGCTTTATCGGTGAATAATTTGGACTCAGTATACGCAATATCATTGTTCAAATGTATGTTCAAAGCCGCGTTTCAATACACGGCAATACAAGATTATGACGACACCTTCATACAAAACCGTCACAACAAACTGAATGCTTGTTTTGAAAAATTTGTGAAATATACAACTTCACAAATTGCAAAAGCAAATCCGCAATGGACGCGCAGACAACTGTTGGATGAAGTAAACGAGGTTGTTGCATCCGTGATGGATGACTTTGCGGATTCCGTGCGGCGCGCAGCGCTGCACTATGACGGCGACGACACAGAAGACCCGAATGCGGTTTACGGTCCGATGTATCAAACCGCACAAACCTTGAATCAATTGGTGACGCACCACAATTATATAAAACATTCCAAAAAATGGTTGCAACAAAGGGATACCAGACGTGTGCGGGCAGGCATCCGTTCATTGCGAAAGTCCGCGCGACATCCTTTATCACAAGTATTTAATGACCCATATTTGTCGTCGCATATCAGTAATATGTCATTGAGTAAACCACTGACGTTGTCCAAAGAACGCGAACTGGACAATTCATTGGATGCGATTATGAAAAAATATGATAAACCAGATGCGTCTCGTTAACCCAAATCACAATAATCAATACAGTAATTTTATAATGTTAATAATCAATATTATTGCACAGGCATACGATGTGAATTCCATTTTGTTGTGATACGATTCAATAATACTTTGACTGTCGTGTGTTGTCAAATCCGTATTATTAATTTCATCAGCAGCATCAATATTCGCTGGTTCCAACGCAGTGTCTTTATTGTAAATGTCTGGATACTTTCTGAGTTCATAAAATATTGGGTTGTCGTCACTCATCCACATTTTTCCATTGTCATCATCAATGTGATATTTCTCATTTTCACACAAAGGATTCAGACAGTCTGTAATACTGTTGTTGATGTCACACAATAATTTTATGTTTGCTTCAACATTGGTTTTATGTGTTTGCAGATCAGCAATATAATTATTGTATGTTGTTTGTTTCTTATTTAATTCAACCGATTTATTATTAACAATAATATTTAATTGGGTTAACATATCAACTGTGTCATTATTGGACAATTCATTATCCAATACGTCAACGCTGTTTTTCATTTCATTATAAACTTTGAGTTCACGCACAATACTATTGTGCAAATTATTTATGTTATTTATCAACAGTTTTATATCGGTGCAGGTTTTATTAATGTTTATTCTCCAATTTGGCCTTGATCAAGGCCAAATTGGAAATAAAACATCTACTATTATATTAATTTATTACCACGTGTGGTAATAAATTAATACTAGTTCTCCAGGCAACAAAGTTGCCTGGAGAATAATGGTTAAA
>JACCDP011253863.1_pt1 | contig 20996 bp, 18 predicted proteins | sample 7445841 | NCBI WGS metagenome assembly JACCDP01 (sample SAMN15323441, study PRJNA562643) | freshwater metagenome | isolation source: river surface water | place: USA:Blue River Watershed | collected 2017-08-17
ATGGGGTGTGCAATACGGTGGGCACGCCACCAATTACTTCAATACCTACGAAAACGGAGAGTACAATAAAGTAAATCATCTCTCTGTGTTCGCCTATTAAATTAAAAATTGTTTCCATTGTTTAGATCGTTTTATAAGGTAAAATTAAACACTTGCTTTTTTGGTTAAGGATGGATGAACTGCGGCACCCTGATGTACAATAAGTGAGCCTTTGGTAATTTCTTCATCCATTTCCCATTTAAACTTGTCTTTGTCTGCCAGGTGCAGTAAAAAAGTCTGGATGTTTTTTGCGTACAAATCGCTGGCATTCATGGGTAATAAGGAAGGAATATTTCCTTCGCCAATAATGGTTACACCCTGTTTTTGAACGGTTTTATTTAATTCACTTCCTGCAACATTGCCGCCTTGTTCAACGGCCATGTCAACAATAACGGAACCAAAGCGCATACTTTTCACCATTTCTTCGGTAACCAGCAACGGGGCTTTTTTTCCTGGAATGAGTGCGGTAGTAATCACAATATCTGCTTCTTTCACGTGTTTGGCTACCAGTTCCTGTTGTTTTTTTAAAAACTCTTCTGAAACACCTTTTACATAGCCTCCTTCAATTTTAATGGAATTATCACCTTTTACCTCAATAAATTTTCCGCCAAGAGATTCAACCTGTTCTTTGGTTTCGGGGCGTATATCTGTAACTTCTACAACAGCTCCAAGCCTTTTGGCAGTGGCTATGGCTTGTAAACCGGCTACACCGGCTCCAAATATAACTACTTTTGAGGGGCGTATGGTTCCGGCAGCAGTGGTCATCATGGGAAGAATTTTACCAATGGTATCTGCAGCCAGCAGCACGGCTTTGTAACCACCCAGGTTGGCCTGAGAAGAGAGGGCATCCATTTTTTGAGCCCGTGAAATACGCGGAACGGCATCCATGGAGAAGGCAGAAACACCGGCTTTGCAGCAGGCATCTACGACATCTACATTGGTAGCGGCCCACATGAAAGAAATGAGAATGGCCTCTTTCTTCATCTTCATAATTTCTTCGGGCAGTGGGGCATTCACCTTTAATAAAACATCGGCAGCCGCGTAGAGGGAATTTTTATCTGGGATGATTTGAGCCCCTGCGGCAGTGTAAGCAGCGTCTTCAAAAAAGGAATTAAGTCCGGCTCCGGCTTCCACCTGCACTTCAAAACCTTTCTTAACTAAGTCTTTCACTACATCAGGGGTAAGGGCAACGCGGTTTTCTTTGAATTTGGTTTCTTTAGGAACAGCTAATTTCATTACTGGTTTTTTAGAGAATAAGAAAACAAAGTAATAAATTAATCCAGTGCCAGCAAAATTCTTTTTTGGGAATAATTTAAGAGCCTGTTTAAATTTTATTTAGTAGAGTTGTTAAAGCGTATTTTTAGGCGAACCGAGGCAATTTTTGCAGTCGAAATCGGGTATATTCGGCGAGGGCAAATACCTGGCAGGTATTTGAGCCGGAATGTGCAAAAGCTAACGAAGGTGTAGGCAAAAAGACGCATAACAAAATATTTAAATAAATTTTAAACAGGCTCTAAAGGATAAAATATTAAATTCAGCAGGGAATAAAGAATAAAACAGCCTGTTAACAGGCTGTTGAGAAAGACAAAATTATGACAGGGAGCTTATTATCGGGAAATAATTAGAGCCGCTGAGGGGCCGCGAGCATAAAGTTTTTTAAGACAACAGGGAATTTCCGGTAAGTTTTTAAAACATATAGGAGGCTCCCAGTTGTACAAAAAAGACGTTAGTGGAAACGAATTTCTTCGACCAGTAATATTTATCTAAGGCAAGGAGAGAGCCAATATCACCTCCAATGCTGCGATCGAAAATAAATCGTTTAAAAAACACCCGTTGCTTGCCCCAGGAAAAAATAAATTGCGGGAAAAATTTGGTACTAGTACTTAATACGTACTCTGGCTTATTGTAGGTATAATTTACAACTTTATAATTAGTCATTTTTAAGCGGGAAACTCCTATTCTAACAGAAAAATACTTACCAACAGGGGCTAAATTATCATTAAACATTTTTAGGCCCACATTAAATCCAGAACAATAAGAGTAAATAGAGATACTAGGTAATATTTCTTTTTGGAAACTTCCATAAGAATCATAAAGTGGTTCTGTTTTTAAAGAATACCGGGTATACGTTAACTGACCAGATAATACCCGGTTTTCCTTGTAAAAGTAATTGAATTCAGGAGTGAAATTAAAGTTAATCGACGGGTAATCATCATTGTAGTTATTATAGTTATAATTAGGCGCTAAGCCAAGACGTACACCAAGTCCGGCAGACATACGTTTGTTGAGGTAGCCTGGTGCCTGGGCTTTAAGGTGTAATCCTGTTATATTTAACAGAAAAAGAACAAACAGGCAGGTAAGTTTTTTCATTTTTATTTGGTATTAGGTTATGTATGTGAATGATCAAAATAGTATTCTTGTTTGTGATGCTGGTCATAATTTTTAGCCCGCAGGGGGTTTAATTGCCCTTAACTTTTGGCGGTGTTTTAATCTGATACATGGTATTGCTTAACATGGCTGTTAGCACATCTGTTTTATCATTCATATCAATGGTTTTCTGATTAAATAGCTCCATTTTACCGGTTTGTATATCAAATACCATAGTAAAAAATAAAGTTTCGTTGGAGGCAATGAAAACTTTTCTGAAGTAAAGTAATTCGGCAGGCCAATAACCAAGAACCCCCCCCAGAAGAATCATAGCCGGGTATTGCCTGAACAGTGAGGGCTCCGTAGCAACAATTACTCCTGGAATAATAATATGAGAAGTGTGGTATTTGGAAATAAGTTTGGTTTTGAAATCATTGCTTAAGACCATAGGAGTTGAAAAACTTCCATGCGAAAAACGTTCAGAAACCCAGTCGTTAAACATAGACAAATCATTGTATTTTTCAATATCATTTTCGGAGAAATCATTGGGCTTTAATACATCATAACTCACACCGTAGGCATCAGCCGTTTCTTTTATTAGGTCGGTAAATCTATCTAAGCCTTTTTCTGCGGCAAAGTACTGGGTTTGTTGTTTTTTCCTTTCATCTACTTTCATATAGGCCGGGTCAACAATAATAACTTTATCAATACCTAATTTTTTTAATTCGGTGTTATTATCATTTCTAACGGATTGTAAATACGTGTCGTAAGAAACGGTTAAACTGTCTTTTGGTGTATTGTCAACGTATTCATCCTTACCCTTAGTATCGGCATCTTCAGTTTCAGATTTTTTATTTTTTTTCTTGTCGGCTAAACGGTTAGCATCCTTTGATTTCTTTCCTTTCTCGTTTTGTTCAATGCTTTTGAAAGCTTTTACAAATTTGGGATCCTCTAAAATATCAACCAGGGCATAGCGCGCAAAGTTTTCTTCAGACAACCTGTTTTTTCCCCCTTTTCTCTTGATTTTCTCATACTTGCTTTCTTCTTTTTTCGGGTCAGTTTTCTTTTCGGTAGTGAGTAAAGTGGAGTCCATATTTTTTTTAGGTGTTTTACTGAAGTTGTCTAATTTCACATCGTATTTATTTTTGAGAATAGAAATAAGACTGTCGCAAACTTCATTGGTATAGGCATCTTTGTAATTTTCCTGTTGATTCAATAGCCAGTTTCTTTTCAGGGCCAAAACACTAAGCTCCAGGCCAGTCATCTTTTTCAGGCAATGATAAACCTGCTGACTTGCTCCCTGAATACTGTCTGTATAATCAAGTTGTTTGTCTATGGCAGACTTCAGTTTGTAGGCTTTGTAATTCCTGTACCCTTTTTCATAATTCAGGAAAAACTCATACTTGTTGTAAGAGGTTCTGTAAACCGCAGTTTCATAAAGAGCCCTGCCTACTAGTTTTTTCAGGTATAAATTATTAGGGTATTTTTTAAGCAGTAAATAAGCGGAGTAAACGGCATTAGGATACTCCAGGTCTTGCATATACATCCGGCAGGTTTCGAAGCGGGCAAGGTCTCTGGCGATGATAAACTCTTGTTCTGATACGATGAATTTTTTCCTGTCCTTATTATCCTTTCCGCTAACTTTTAATTCCATTTTTTCCCTTCTTTTTTTAATATTGGGGTGTGAAGACAAAGAGTCGTTGTAATTTTCATTGGAGTAGATATCCTTTGTATGGCCTAAAAAATAAGATTCCGGAATTTGAAGGTGGTTATCATTAAAAAAAGTTTTATCAAATTCTACCTCATCAAAAGGCAAGTAAGAAAACTGAAACACATCAAATAAGCCATCTATACTGGCGTAGTCGTAGTTGCTTTTTTCAAAGAAAGCAAACCCTTCCTCATCTGCTTCAGATTCCTGCTTTTTACTAAAGCTGCTTTTGCGCAACAAGATATTAGTTCCGTTTTTATTGAAAGATCGTTTATTCTTTTCTATACTCAGGAATTCAATATGTGCATTAATGGAGTGCTTCTTTTTAATGTGTACCAGTTCATGGGAGAGAACAAAAGCCAGCTGAGCTTCGTTTTCGAGTTGGGAAATTAAACCGGTAGTTACAAAAATTACTCCGCTATCAAAAGCATAGGCATTCACAACAGGTGATTTTACAATATAGATACGTATAGGTGTTTTTGAATTGCCATCAAACAGGTGCAGCTCCTTTGCAACTTTGTTCACGTAACTACTTATAGGGTCGCCATATAATATTTTACCACTTTTAATGAGGTTGTCAATAAAAAAGGCATTAGAAATAATGAAACGGCCTTTTTCTTTTATTTTTTTTCCCCCTTTCTTTTTCAGCTTTGCCAATTCCTCATTGGCTTTAATAGAAGCGGGTTTTACAAAGTCTTCCGGTAATTTGCCTTTTGAAACCAAGGGAGTATAATCCTTAGTAAGATCTTGCTGTGGAAAGCAGGAGATACTTACAAGTACAAACAGAACACTTAAATACAGTGATTTTACACAGTTTTTCATACTATTTATTAATTTAAATTATTCACTAACAGCTTTGTTTCAACAATGATTCGTGCAGGTTACCTTCTGTATACAGGATGTTTTTTTTTTCTGCAAACCCCCGGTAATAAGGCCTGGTAACGAAATAACGATGTTTCTTTTTGCATAATTAATGATATGAGTGGCAGCTTGTTTACGGCTATAACCACCTATGAGGCTTAACATATTGTTGAAATTAGGGGTATAATAAGGAGCTGAAATGGATTTACTACCTGTATAAAACCATTGAAAATGATGATTCATGTTAAAGGATAGGATGGACACTGTATTTTCAGAATAGAATTGAATTACAGTTAAAACATGATGTTGTACGGAAATGAAGTTTTGTATTACTGAATGAATAACAAATTTAATGGGAGAGCTGTATTTTTCACAGGCCACTGTAATAAGGGCAAGCAAAATCAGGGGGATTAAATAAAAACCTGGCATAACTCTTTTTTAATCTGAATTGAAATGGAAATATAACAACAGCGAATAACTTCCCTTCCTCGTATTTATTAAGATGGGGGCAAAATTATTGGTTTAGGGCATAGATTTTCGAAGAATTAGCCAAAATGGGAAATTCGGGAGATTAAATGGGAATTGGAGGGGATAAAATGTTGGAATAATTCGTTTTTTTGGGAAAAGATAAGTCTTACAAGCGCTAAGGACAGGTAAATCATATTGAGTAATACAAATTTTAAGCAGCATAAGCAGTAAGCAGTTGAATGTTCAGCAAGAAAACAACCCGAAACAAAAAAATTCCAAAAAAAACAACATTCGTCACACAAATTTTTTTACAACTTTTTAGAAAAGAGGCTTAGTCTTGATAGCCAGCTACTTCAGTTAGTTGTAACATTTTACTCACAATTTCTAATGTTAAAAAATAGGTTCAAATGTTAATTTCATTTGTTTGTTTGTGGCGCAAATTTTAAGAACATTTGTTCTACGCCAATTGCCAGGCTTACAAGTTTGGGCAGTGGTAAGTAAGAAGCTGAATATGAAGAGTTAGGAGGAAAAGAACGAATTAGAAAGAATTGTTTTTTGAAATGAGTAAAACAGATAAGGACTTCAATGGATAACCTATACCAAATAATCCATAATATTTCATCTGTTTTTTAGTCTTTCTGAAAATTCTACTACTTAAACCCTATTTTTTATACAGTACCAGGTTATTAATATTTTTAATGTTTTGTACATACTATGAACGAGCCCATTTTAACTGAAAACAAAGATCGCTTTGTGTTATTCCCAATCAGGCACAAAGAAATATGGGAAATGTATAAAAAGGCTGAAGCCAGTTTCTGGACAGCAGAAGAAATAGACCTGGTATCTGACCTGCAGGATTGGGAAAGCAAGTTAAATGCAGATGAAAAACATTTCGTAAAACATGTATTGGCATTTTTTGCAGCCAGCGATGGCATCGTTAATGAAAACCTGGCCATTAACTTTCTGAATGAGGTGCAATACCCGGAAGCCCGTTGTTTTTACGGCTTTCAGATCATGATTGAAAACATTCATTCAGAAACCTACTCGTTGTTGATAGATACCTATATTAAAGATCCAGTGGAAAAGGATCGCCTTTTCCATGCAATTGATACCGTGCCCTGTGTAGGTAAAAAGGCTCAGTGGGCTTTGCGTTGGATCTCTAACGGAACCTTTGCTGAACGCTTAGTTGCATTTGCTGCAGTGGAAGGCATTTTCTTCTCCGGTTCCTTTTGTTCCATTTTCTGGTTAAAGAAAAGAGGACTCATGCCCGGACTAAGTTTTAGTAATGAATTAATTTCACGCGACGAGGGTCTGCACTGTGATTTTGCCTGCCTGCTGTATTCGCAATTAGAAAATAAACTTCCGGTTCAGAAAGTAACAGAGGTAATCACCAATGCTGTTACCATAGAAAAAGAATTTGTATCAGATGCACTGCCTGTGAAGCTGATTGGCATGAATTCTGACCTGATGTGCCAATACATAGAGTTTGTGGCCGACCGCTTATTAGTAGCATTGGGTTGCCCCAAATTTTACAACGCCAGTAATCCTTTCCCTTTTATGGAAATGATATCACTGCAAGGGAAAACCAATTTCTTCGAAAAACGTGTAGCCGAATATCAGAAGGCTGGCGTGATGTCGAAGAATGAAGACAACAACGTCTTTAAATTAGACGAAGATTTTTAGTCACCCAAAATTTTACTGTGAAGTAATTAGAAACGATGAATCATCGTATAGGGAGAGAATCCCCCTAACAGGAGGTATTTTTGAAAGGTGGGAATGATCAGAGAAGTGAAAATAAAAGAGCAGTAAAAAGAAATCAACCGGTACTTTGTTAATAGAAAAATGAACAAGACCAAAAAAACGGAAAAAGTAATAGTAATTTGCATTTAGAGACTGACGAACGATTTACAGACTCGGAATGCGACCAAACAGAGAGAGAATTTCAAAAAACTAAAAACCCCATCCAAAAAAACCATTAACGTATGTTTGTAGTTAAAAGAGACGGCACCAGGGAATCGGTAAAATTTGATAAGATTACCGCCCGCATTCAGAAACTCTGCTATGGGTTGGATCCTACGCATGTAGAACCGGTGAATGTAGCCATGAAAGTAATTGAAGGACTGTATGATGGTGTACTAACGACCGACCTGGATAACCTGGCCGCAGAAACAGCCGCTTCCCTTACTACCAAACATCCGGATTATGCCCTGCTGGCTTCACGTATAGCGGTTTCTAACCTGCATAAAAACACGACCAAATCTTTTTCCAAAACTATACAGGACCTCTATTATTACCTTGATCCTAAAACAGGCCAAAAAGCTTCATTGATTGCCGATGAGGTATTTGAAATAGTACAGGCCAATGCGCAAATACTCGATTCAACGATTATTTACGATAGGGATTTTGGCTATGATTATTTCGGATTTAAAACCCTGGAACGTTCCTACCTGCTGAAAATAAACGGAAAAGTAGCTGAACGCCCTCAGCACATGCTCATGCGCGTTGCTGTTGGGATTCACCGCGAAAACATTCCGGCAGTAATAGAAACCTATAACCTTATGAGTGAGCGCTGGTTTACACACGCTACACCTACCTTGTTCAATGCCGGAACACCCAAGCCACAAATGTCTTCCTGTTTCCTGTTACAGGTAAAAGAAGACAGCATTGATGGTATTTACGACACCCTGAAACAATGCGCCCGTATTTCACAATCGGCCGGAGGAATAGGAATTAGCATACACAATGTGAGGGCTACCGGCTCTTACATTAAAGGCACTAACGGTACTTCCAACGGAATCATTCCCATGCTGAAAGTATATAACGAAACAGCTCGTTATGTTGATCAGGGTGGTGGAAAACGCAAAGGCTCCATTGCGGTTTACTTAGAGCCCTGGCATGCCGATATTTACCAGTTCCTGGACATCCGTAAAAACCACGGTAAAGAAGAATTGCGTGCCCGCGACCTTTTTACGGCTCTCTGGATTTCTGATCTTTTCATGAAAAGAGTAGAACAGGAAGGCGACTGGAGCTTATTCTGTCCTAATGAGGCTCCCGGACTGTCTGATTGCTGGGGAGAAAAATTTGAAGCATTATACACCCAATATGAAAATGAAGGACGTGCCCGTAAAGTAATTAAAGCACGCGAGTTGTGGGCAGCTATCATTGAGTCGCAAATAGAAACAGGCAACCCTTACATGTTGTATAAAGATGCCTGCAACGCTAAATCTAACCAGCAAAACCTGGGTACCATTAAATCATCTAACCTGTGTACAGAAATTCTGGAATACACCTCGGCAGATGAAGTGGCCGTTTGTAACCTTGCTTCCATTGCCCTGCCCCGTTTTGTTGACGCTGAAAAAGGAACCTTCGATCACCAAAAGCTGTTTGAAGTAACCTATGTGGCTACCAAAAACCTCAATAAAATTATTGACCGTAACTGGTATCCGGTGCCGGAAGCACGCAACTCTAACATGCGCCACCGCCCTATAGGAATTGGTGTGCAGGGATTGGCAGATGCTTTTATTCTGATGCGTTACCCCTTTGAAAGTGAAGAAGCCAGAAAACTGAATACCGAAATATTTGAAACCATTTACTACGCTTCTATGACGGCCAGTAAAGACCTTTCCAAAACAGAAGGGCCTTATGAAACCTACCAGGGATCGCCGGTGTCTCAGGGCATATTCCAGTTCGATATGTGGGGAATAACACCAAGCCCCCGCTGGGAATGGGAAGTACTGAAAGAAGAAGTAAAGAAATTCGGAGTACGCAACTCCTTATTGCTGGCGCCTATGCCAACGGCATCTACTTCGCAGATACTCGGAAACAATGAGTGCTTTGAGCCATACACTTCCAATATCTACACCCGCCGTGTATTATCAGGAGAATTTGTGATTGTAAACAAACACCTGCTGAAAGACCTGGTAAAACTGGGCTTGTGGAATGAAAACCTGAAAAACAAAATTATTTCTACCAACGGATCGGTACAAAATATTCCTGAAGTGCCTGAAAACATTAAGGAACTGTATAAAACCGTTTGGGAAATTAAACAAAGGGCTATCATTGATATGGCTGCCGATCGTGGTGCGTATATTTGTCAAAGCCAGTCGCTCAACCTCTTTATACAGGATGCCAACTTCGCCAAACTTTCCTCGGCTCATTTCTATGCCTGGAAAAAAGGACTGAAAACCGGCATGTACTACTTAAGAACCAAGGCCGCTGCCGACGCTATTAAATTTACGGTAGACCAGGGAGCTTTAGACAAAAAAGTACAGATACTGGGCAATGAAGATACATTGCTGGTAGAGCGCGGACAAACACACATACTAACGGCAGAAGAGCAACAGGCTCAATTGAGTTGTTCATTGGATAATCCGGAAGGATGTGAGATGTGCGGTTCTTAATCTTTACACACACAACAACTAACATAAAACCTCTATGTTAAAAGAAAATCCGGCCCATCAGCCGGATTTTTGGCGGAATAAGGATGGGGTTAAGAAGTGGTTGGTAAAAATTTTAATTGGGGGGGAAGAAAGTAGTGTAGGGATACTTATTGGGAATGGTATAATGAAGCCATAATGTGGAGTAAACAGATTTAGAATTCAATTAAGATTGACACTAATTCTAATGGTAATAAACGTAATAGGTGAATGTATATAAAGACAATAAAAATGAATGAAATTAATTATATAAACTCGGTAGAAGTAAAAAATGCCATAAATCAATTAGCAAACATTATAAGAACTGAAAGAAGCTCTGTTCAAGATCTCTTTAAAATATATGCTGATAAATCGATAGTAAATAGACTAGATAACCATAATAATCAAATAGTATACGGTCGGCGAGGGACAGGAAAAACTCATTTATTGTTTGCTTTTCAAAATTTAATAGCTGAAAAAAATTTACCTAGCCAACAAAAGCGATTTTCTGTTTACATCGATTTAAGAAAATATTTACCACTTTTTACGAGCTCAAACACAATTAGCGTTGAATCAGCAATATTAATATTTCAAGAATTAATAAATGATTTAATTGCAAATGTAATAGACAAGTTGAAGTATATATTTGATATCGTTGAATATGGAACATTTAACTCATTTGAAAAAGATAGGCTAGAAAAACTAAAAAGAATTTTAGCCGAATTGAATATTGAATTCAATGGTCGTGATTTTAAACGCTTAGGTTCTGTGGAATTCAATAAAGAAGAAATAAAGAGCATTTCTGGTAGTTTGAAGCTAAGCCAAAAACCTGAGTTGAATCTTGATGGGAAAATAGAGCAAAAAAATGCGTATGCTGAAACTAATGTTCTATATCTATCATTCAATCAAATATCAAAATTATTAGAAGAGCTTACTTATCAATTAAATGACACAAAGGTAGTATTTCTATTAGACGAATGGTCAGAAATACCAATCGACTTACAGCCTTATTTGGCAGAATTAATAAAAAGAGTATTTATAAGCTCGAACTACACGTTTAAAATTGCAGCCATTCCATATCGCTCTAGATTTAGAGAAACAATTTATAATGAAATCAAAATAGGGCTTGAAGAAGGAGGGGATATTTTCCCAATCTCTATTGACAATAAATATATTTATGAAGTTGATAAAGTAAGAACGAAAACTTTCTATAATGAACTTCTAGTAAATCATCTAAAAGAAATCGATCCAGATATTTTTCAAAAAGTTGACGAATCTAAATATATCAATTATTTTTTCGCAAATCAGGCTTTGGCCGAAATACTAATAGCCTCGGCAGGTATACCTAGAGACTTTATTAATCTGTTTATTTTAGCTTATAATAATCGAAATAATTTAACTCAGAGAGTCGTATTAAAAAACATTCGTAGCTCAACTACAGAATGGTATACTTCAGATAAGAAAGAAGAAATTGACAAAGATAAAACGACAAAGCATCTATTTGAAGAGCTGGTGAATCAAGTTATTTTAACGAAAAGGAAAACTCATTTTCTTTTACCTCAAAAACATTCCGAGAATAAGTATATAAAGAAATTGGTTGATTTACGAGTATTACATCTCAGGCAAAAAGGAATATCTCATAAACATATCACAAATAAGACATATGATGTGTATTCAATTGATTATGGGAGTTACACAAGTCTTGATATTAATAAAACTACGTTAAATACAGATTTTTCGGAACTGATAACAAATTTAAACACCATAGAGGATATTAGAGAAACACGGTCACTATCTATTGAAGATGATTTTTTCGAGAAATTTAATCTGGAAACTGGACAAGGAATCAAATGCTCTAAATGTTCAAAAACCATTGATATGAATCATCCAGCCTATATAAAGCAGAAAATATGTAACAATTGTTTTGAAAAAATAGAAGGTTAAAGTACTACATCCAACGAGCAAGGGTTAAACAAAGCGATGATTTATTTTAAGCCTGCATTTACTTAGCATAGGAAGGTTGGCCAGATAAGTATTTTAACGAGCCTTTGGACATGGCTATTTAATACTAAAAAAACGGGAATATTTGATTATGAGCTTAGCACTTAGAGTATATTGCAAAACAGTTTCAAAAGAGTTGATTCCAAAAATCATGAATCACCAAAGGATTTTGATATGATTGTTAGCGTTCACCCGGATTTTAAATTTGATGTGGGAGAAAAATAATTTTTTTACCATTTAAATTTCAGTTGAAAAACCTACATTTGAAATAATAAAAACAAAGATTTAAAAAGCGGTTTTGAATTATACATTGATGAGTTTAGCCTTTTAGAAGCGAAAGAAAACCTAAAACCTAAACGGAGTTATTTCAGCAAACTCTTTTGAAAAAAGGAGCAAGTTGTTTCATACGCAACCCCGGAGATTGAAGCTCGACTTAAGAACTGTAACATGATGGTTTCATTTGTGTAGTATCCCGGGGATAGTTTTGCTCTACGGTTTGCTTCTTTGACAAGCGCAATCTTAATAGAATTAACTAATGGGATTTGTTCTTACGAAGACGAAACCTGGTATGAAAATAAAAACATTGTTGACAATGCTTTTAGGGAGGTAAAAGAATACGAACGGAGCTTAACATAAGCAGATATTGAATTTATGGAGAATGCTCAATTTTACATCAAATGAGAAATTTTTTTATGAAAAAAAGCATATAGTTAAGAGAAGGTTTTCAATTCAGTCATAAGTATGACAAAATTTATTTGACTCCACTTGGAGTTGAAATAAATAATATTTTTAGCTTAGACCTATTATTGAAAAAAAGCAGACTTAATTTAAGTTTTAAATATAGTGGTGAATGAAAAAAGAAATCATAAGAGAGCTTATTGTGAAGCATCCTGCAATAGTTGAAGAACTGGGTGAAAGATTGTATGTGAAAATTAAAGAAATAGTAATTCCTGAATGGACGGAAGCTTTTAATCAGTTAACTTTAGAGGATTGTATAGACTATATCTTTAATCTCACCATCAATAGGACGTATGATGGGTTTGTTCGTGAGAAATCTGTAATTGAAGATAATCTTGCTAAAAAATTTCCTAATGTAAGGTTTGAAGAAAGTGACCCTGAACTGGATCATGCAGGTGATATAGATTATTTGGGATGGGTGGAAAAAAAAGCCTTTGGTATACAAATAAAGCCCGTAACGGCGAAAGCAAATTTCGGCAACTATTCGGCTACTGGGAGAATGAAGGCAAGTTTTAATGATTTTACAGAGCGGTTCGGAGGAGCTGTGTTTGTTGTATTTAGTATTGATGATAAGATAAAAAATGAGGAGGTAATTGATCAAATAGCCACCGAAATTAAACGATTAAGCTAATATGTATCAATTGCTCTTCAATCAAATCCACTTCAACCACCGCGCCAATCAAAAACTGTTGACCTTTTTAAAACAGCTGGATGAGGCACTGCTTATCCGGCAGGCTCCAGGCACGGGTTCGGTAAACCTTATTCTTAAGCATATTTTAAAGGCTCAGGAATTTTGGACGGCCTTTGTTTATAAAGAAGACCTTTCAGGATTTAGTTGGGCAGTAGATAATGAAAACCCGGCCCAAGCTTTAAGGGATTTGGAAAACCAGAATGAAACAATGAAAAATCGTTTGCTGCAATGGAGTGAAGCAGAGTTGGAGGAGGTATTGTGCCTGAAACAAGCCTGGGCACAATCAGCATTTCAACGGCAGGAATATATACTGCACCTCATTCATCACAGCAATTACCACAGGGGGCAAATCCCAATCATTTTGCGTAGTCTGGCTTATACCGGAATTATTCCCAATACAGATTATCACTTCTTTCTGTTAGAACAATAGTAAAACCCTGACTGCACGAACTGATTTTGCATAACGACTATTTGAAAAACACATCCATTCACTGTAAAAAAGTTACCAGAAAATTTACCATCAGAATAAAACCGCTATGAATAGAGAAAGACTGGAACAATTTATTAAAGAATCAATTGGAATAGCAAGTGAAGGAGCGAGGCAGGTGGCTGTAACCTTTGAGTTTACTGAGGTAAAGAAACACGACATAATAATTGAGGAAAATAAAATAGCTGCAGAAACTTTTTTACTACAGGAAGGATACATTCGTTCTTTTGTGCTGAATAGGGAAGGAGAGGAAATAACTACGAATATATACGCTCCTTTTTGCTTTGTGAATGATATGCTTTCATTTTTTAAGCGCAGCCCATCTCAGGAGTACTTTCAGGCCATGAGCGATTGCCAGCTTTGGAAAATTAATTATGCCGAATTACAGAAGAATTTCCATGGACTTCCCGAGTTCAGAGAGTTTGGCAGAATGATGTTAGTTAAAAATTATGCCAGTTTAAAAGAGAGAATGCTCGGAATGATTAAAAATACCGCAGAAGAAAGGTACCTGCAGTTGCTGCACCAGCATCCGCATATATTTCAACAAGTACCGCTTAAAGTTATTGCTTCTTACCTGGGGATAACAGATACCTCACTGAGCAGAATAAGAAAGGAGTTAACGAAAAAATAATTTCTTGTCATTTGGCAAGAAACGGTAGCGGGCATTTTCTCAACTTTGCGAAGTAGAACCTTTAAAATTAGCTACCTATGAATGAGCTGCCACTCTATGTTTATCTGCTTTTTATCATCACCACTATAATTACTATTTTACTCTTCAGGCTTACACTGCTAAAGGCAAATAGAGTAGAGGCTAAGAAAACCGCTAATCGGGCAGGATGGATATGTATAGTCTGGTTAATGTTGCAGGCATTACTGTCTATGCTGGGGGTTTACAGCAATACCGGCAAAAGCGGCCCCCCGCCCATATTTTTATTTGGTGTGTTGCCAAATCTTATTTTTATAGTAACAATCTTATTTAGTGCAGCTGGAAAAAAATGGATGGATGCATTGCCATTACTTTGGCTAACACTCATTCACAGTATTCGAATTCCGGTAGAGCTTTGTTTGCATGTATTGAGTGAGCATAAAGCCATTCCTCAAATAATGACTTATGAAGGCTGGAATTGGGACATACTATCGGGTCTTTCGGCCCCGTTGATCGCTTATTATGGGGTGGTTAAAAATGGAGGGAACAAAAAGATTTTGTTATTCTGGAACATAATTTGCCTCTTGTTATTACTGAACATAGTTACCATTGCCTTTCTGTCAACGCCTTCTCCACTGCAAAAGCTGGCATTCGACCAGCCTAATATAGCGGTACTGCATTTTCCTTTTAGCTGGCTGCCTTCATTTATAGTTCCGGTTGTACTGTTCTCGCACATTGCGGCTATAAGGCAGTTGATAAAGGTGAGAAGGAATACGCTGTAAATAAAAGTTTTTAAACACTTAATAGTTGTTTCCACTGTTTTGTAACGTGAGTTATGGATTAGCATACAACAAAAAAAATCCCGGATATAAGTCCGGGATTTTTTGAAAGGATTTAAGTGTTTAGCCATTCAGGGCTTCTGCACCTGCAACAATTTCCAATATTTCATTAGTAATGGCCGCTTGTCTGGCTTTGTTGTAACTGATTTTCAGATCACGCAACATTTCTTTGGCGTTGTCGGTTGCTTTATGCATAGCCGTCATACGGGCACCATGTTCTGATGCGAAGGAGTCCAGCAGTGCTTTATACAATTGGGTTTTTAATGAGCGTGGAATAAGGTCTTGTACTAATTGTGTTTTACCCGGCTCAAAGATATAGTCTACCTGGTGTTTATTAGTTGCCTCTACTTGTTGTTTATCAACCGGCAGAAAATTTTCGGCTACCGGAAATTGAATGGCTGCATTTTTAAACTGATTGTATACCAACACAATTTTATCGAATTGTTTGTTTACAAAAGCATCCATAATTTTTTCTGCAACCGGTGCCACATGCTCAAAGTTTAAGTGATCGTATAGTTCGTTGAGGTTATGCGGAAGGTCTGTTCCGTGAATATGATGTTCTGTTCTACGAAAAGCATCATTACCTTTTTTTCCAATACAGAGTACAGAGCACCTGTAGTTAGCATATTCATTGCGGATGAGGCCCCAGGTTTTTTTAATCACATTGGAATTGAAGCCACCGGCCAGGCCCCTGTTAGAGGAAATAACTACAAACAGCACATTTTTTCCATCTCTGTTTTCGGAATAGGGGCTTTCTGCAGCACCAAGGCTGGCACTAAGGTTTTGTAGTATTTCTTTTAGTTTATCGGCATAGGGTCGCATCTGAACTATAGCGTCCTGAGCCCTTTTCAACTTAGCAGCACTCACCATTTTCATGGCTCCTGTAATCTGCATGGTTGAGCCAACAGAGCTAATGCGGTTTCTAACTTCCTTTAAATTTGGCATCCTAAAAAAATTATCTGTTTAAGTAATTGCCTGATGTATGTTATACTTTATATTTTTTGGTAAGGTCTTTTGCTACCGCTTCTAAAGTATTGGTAATTTCGTCGGTATACTGTCCGGCTTTTAATTGATCCAATACGTTTTTGTGGCTGCGTTCCAGCAGTTCCAGGTAGTCTCTTTCAAACTCTTTTACCTTGTTCAAGGGAACATCTCTCAATAAACCACGGGTACCGCAGTAAATGATGGCTATTTGTTGTTCAACCCTTTGTGGGGAGAATTGTCCTTGTTTCAGTATTTCTACGTTACGTGAACCTTTGTCGAGCACAGATTTGGTACCTGCATCGAGGTCGGAACCAAATTTGGCGAATGCTTCCAGTTCACGGTACTGAGCCTGATCCAGCTTTAAAGTACCTGCAACTTTTTTCATGGATTTAATCTGAGCATTTCCACCTACCCGTGATACAGAGATACCCACGTTAATAGCAGGACGTACACCAGCATTAAACAGGTTTGATTCTAAGAAGATCTGTCCGTCGGTAATAGAAATTACGTTGGTTGGAATATAAGCAGAAACGTCTCCGGCTTGTGTTTCAATGATAGGTAATGCAGTTAAAGATCCCCCTCCTTTTACAATTCCTTTAATGGAATCGGGAAGGTCGTTCATGTTTTTGGCAATATCATCAGAAGCGTTGATTTTTGCGGCACGTTCCAATAAGCGGCTGTGCAGGTAAAACACGTCTCCGGGGTAGGCTTCACGTCCGGGAGGGCGACGCAATAAGAGCGACACCTCACGGTAAGCCACAGCTTGTTTAGATAAATCGTCGTAAATAATAAGGGCTGGTCTGCCGGTATCTCTGAAAAATTCTCCGATAGCAGCACCTGCAAATGGAGCGTAGAACTGTAGCGGAGCCGGGTCGGAAGAGGTAGCACAAACGATAGTAGTATAAGGCATGGCTCCGTTTTCTTCCAGCACGCGCAATACGTTTGCTACGGTAGATCCTTTTTGTCCGATAGCTACATATATACAATACACCGGTTTTCCGGCGGCATAAAATTCTTTTTGGTTAATGATGGTGTCAATGGCCACAGCAGTTTTACCGGTTTGGCGGTCGCCGATGATTAACTCCCGTTGTCCGCGGCCAATAGGAATCATGGCATCAATAGCTTTAATACCGGTTTGCAGCGGCTCGTTAACGGGTTGTCTGAAAATTACCCCGGGTGCTTTACGCTCCAAAGGCATTTCGTATAGCTGACCTTTAATAGGACCTTTACCGTCAATGGGGCTTCCAAGGGTGTCTACTACACGGCCCAGCATACCTTCACCTACATTAATAGAGGCAATTTTTCCGGTACGTTTTACGGTATCCCCTTCTTTAATTTTGGTAGATTCTCCCAGTAATACTGCACCAACGTTATCTTCTTCCAGGTTTAATACTATACCTTGCAGTCCGCTTGCAAATTCGATCAGCTCGCCCGACTGTACTTTGGATAAGCCGTAAATACGAGCAATACCATCACCTACTTGCAATACGGTACCTACTTCTTCTAATTCTGCTTCAGATTTGAAGCCTGATAACTGTTGTCTTAAAATTGCAGATACTTCTGCTGGTTTTATTTCTGCCATTTCTGTTTAATTTAAAGTTTAATCTCTAACTTTTTTTGTTTAGAGTTCTGAAATAAATGGATTCTCTGAAAAACTTTTTCTAAGGCCGGCCAGTTTCCTGCTGATGCTGGCGTCTACCTGTTTATCACCTACTTTTATTACAAAGCCGCCAATAAGGGTTTTGTCAATTTTTTCTACCAATTCTACTTCTCCAGAAGCAACAGACTTCACTAAGTCCATTACTTTTTTGCGGGTAGTATCGTCTAAACCAACAGCCGATGTAATAACAGCAGTAAGTATTTTTTTGTATGTTTTGTATTGTTCAATAAAAGCTATGGCTACTTTATTAATATACATTTCGCGGCGCTTGCGGGTAAGTAAATCTATAAAAGACATGCTGAGCTCGCTTAGCTTACCTTTAAAAATGGCTTGAAACACCTCTTGTTTTTTGTCTGTTTTTACAACAGGGTTATTTAAAAACACCACCATTTCGCGGTTGCTTTCACAAACATTTTTAATCAGCAGCATATCCTGATATACCGCTTCCAGCTGTCCTTTTTCAATAGACAGGTCTAATACAGATTTTGCGTATCGGCTTGCTACACTCATTATTAGTTCAGATTAACTTCTTTCATTAAGTTCGACATCAGCACTTTTTGTTTATCATCAGCACTTAAATGTTCTTTCAGAATTTTTTCGGCAATGTCTATAGACAGGGTGGCTACCTGGTTTTTAAGTTCGGTAACAGCCGCTAATTTTTCAGTATTAATGGTTTCTCTTGCCTGGCTAAGTAAGCGATCGGCTTCAGATTTTGCTTTGGTTTTAGCTTCGCTGATGATGGCTTCTTTGGCATCGCGGGCTTCTTTCAACAAATTATCGCGCTCGGAACGAGCCTCGGCTAATATTTTTTCATTGGCAGCCTGCAAATCCTGCATTTCTTCACGGGCTTTGTCGGCAGCCTGCAGGGCTTTTTCTATAGAGTTTTCACGTTCTTTAATCATGTTCAGCACCGGTTTCCAGGCAAACTTTTTAAGAATAAAAAAGATGATGGAAAAACTCAGGAGCATCCAAAATACTAATCCGTAGGCCGGACTCACTATTGCTGGTACTTCTAAAAGGATATTCATGTTTTTATAACTTAGGTTGTATTAATTCTTTAAAACTAAAAAAGCACCTGCCAACCGCAGGTGCTTTTTATTCATTACTGAAATACTACTAATAACGCAACTACCATGGCGAAGAAAGCAGCACCCTCAACAAGGGCAGCAGCTAAAATCATGTTACCACGGATGTCGTTTACTGCTTCAGGCTGACGGGCGATAGATTCTAAAGCAGAACCACCGATACGGCCAATACCTAAACCAGCTGCTAAAGCAGCAATACCAGCACCTACTGCAGCAATCCCTTGAGCAGTTCCGGCTTCCAACAAAATGGATGACATCATTGTAATTAATTATATAAGGTTAAACAATACGCTGCTTTTACGAAAACAGCAAAAATCTTTTATCTCCTTCTTAATGGTGTGCATGTTCATCGGCATGATGATGCCCTTCTTCAACAGCAGAACCAAAATAGATGGCAGATAATAAGGTAAATACATAAGCCTGTAAAAAGGCCACTAATAATTCCATTAATCCCATAAATACGGTAAAGGCAATAGAAACTACAGAAACGCCTAAACCAGCACCGGTATTTTTTTCACCAAAAATAAATATTAAGCTAAAGAAGGCTAAGGCAATGATGTGTCCGGCAGTAATATTGGCAAACAAACGTATCATCAGTACAAAAGGTCTCAGCACCACGCCAATCAGCTCAATAGGGGTTAAAATAATTAATACAGGAATAGGCACGCCGGGCATGGCAAAGATATGCCTCCAGTAATGTCCGTTACCATTAATAAGGGTAATAACCAGGGTAAGTGCAGCCAGTACCAAACAAACGGCAATATTACCGGTAAGGTTAGAGCCACCAGGGAAAATAGGCACTAAGCCCAGCAGGTTATTGAGAAAAATAAAGAAAAACACGGTAAGCAGGTAAGGCATAAACTTTTCATACTTAGGGCCAATAGATGCCTTGGCTACATCATCACGAATAAACATAATCAGGGGCTCCATAAAAGATTGCAGTCCGCGGGGTACACCACCCGGATTCTTTTTATAGGCTTTAGCTACACTCAGGAAAATCCACAAGAGAAGTGCGCAGCTGATTAAGAGGGCAGCCACGTTTTTGGTAATGGAAAAATCCCAGGAAGCCTTGCTTAACTCATCGTTTACAGTCGCTTCTTCGGCTCTTAATTCATCCATTTCATTAACGGCTACTATACCGTGGTGAGTTAACTTGTAGCCTGCATAGGTCATGTCTCCATGATGAAAACGGGAAGAAGAAAAAATGCTCAACCCTCTTTCTTTATTGTATAAAATAATGGGTAAAGGAATAGAAGTGGCTTCATGTCCCGTTCCCCATAAATGCCAGCCATAACCGTCGCCAATGTGCTCGGTAATCATTTCGCCCGGATTAAATTTTTTAGTGTGCGATACTGTTGTTACCTCCTCTACGTGCGTTTCCTGAGCCTGAAGCAGAGAAGAAAAAAACAAAAGTGCGGGGAAAAGGGTAAGGAAAATAAACTTTTTTCCAGTGAAAACATTGATTTTACAGCGCATTTCCGGCATTGAGCTTAGTTTAATTTTTGAATTCGGCTGCAAATTTAGGCAATTATTAACGATTAGGGAAATTTTTTCAGCAAAAAGATTCAGTCGGGCTTTTATCTTTATTTTTAATAAGTTTGCAGCCTTAATCAGCTTTTTCGTATGGCGAAAGTTACTATCAGGTTCAGTTTTGTTGTGGGGCTCATGCTGCTGGTGATGCAGTCTATGGGACAAAATTACTTCCAGACCGTAAAGGGAAAAATTGTGGATAAGGAGTCTGGCCTCACTATTCCCGGTGTAATTGTGAAAATGAAGGGCGACAGCAGCGGTAAATGTATAGCTACCAGCGATATCGACGGTTTTTTTAAAATCAGTAATGTCCCCGTTGGTCGCCGCACTTTTCTCTTCAGTCTGGTAGGCTATAAAGCAGCTGTAGCTACTGATGTAATTGTTGTTTCAGGGAAAGAGTCGGTGCTGAATGTAGAAATGGAAGAGGCCCTGCAGGAAATTCAGGAAGTGGTGGTAAAAGCGGAAGAAAAGGGTTCC
>JACCDP010675238.1_pt1 | contig 20992 bp, 18 predicted proteins | sample 7445841 | NCBI WGS metagenome assembly JACCDP01 (sample SAMN15323441, study PRJNA562643) | freshwater metagenome | isolation source: river surface water | place: USA:Blue River Watershed | collected 2017-08-17
GGCTTCGGGCGCAGAGACGACTCGGGCGTCACCGCCATGGGCGGCGGCATCGGCGTGCTCGCGGATCTCGGCACCGAGCCCGACTCTTACGTCGGCAGCGTCTTCTGCCAGGGCACCGGCTACTGGTACGGCAGCGGCATCCTCTTCGATCAGGGCGGCGACGACCGGTACCAGGCGAAGTACTACATGCAGGGCTCGTCGGCGCACTTCGCCATCGCCTACTTCCACGACCTCGCCGGCAACGACCGGCACAACGACGGCGAGATCCGCGTGGGCGGGACATCGATGGGCGTGGGCCACGACTGGTCGATCGGCATGCTCCTCGACGACGCCGGAGACGACCTCTACGTCGCGCCGGGCCTGTCCCTCGGCTCCGGCAACGCCTGCGGCTGGGGACTGCTCGTCGACCGGGCGGGCAACGACACGTACCGCGCACCGGGCACCACCATGGGTGCCTATGGCGATCCACTCTCGTGCTCATACGTCGTCGGCGACACCGTCGGCCTGCTCGTCGACGGCGGCGGCACCGACGCCTACGAGCTCGGCGGCAGCGCCGTCGATCGTCAGGACAAGGTGACCCTCGCAACGCCGCGTCCGGACGCCCCGCGCGCCGTCGGCGTCACCGTCGATGGCTCCGGCGAGCTGCTGCTGCTGCCATGACGACGCCTGCCTCGTTTGAGCAGGTCCGCGTGCTGCTCGAGGATGATTGGCTCCTGGCGGTAGACAAGCCGTCAGGACTCGCGACGCAGGCGGGGCGCGGCTCGGAGGAGACGCTCGAGGCTTGGGCGCGCGGCCACCTCGGTGCCGCCGCCACCCGAAATGGATTCACCGTCGGCGCCGTACACCGGCTCGATCGCGACACGAGCGGGGTCATCCTCCTGGCGAAGCGGCGGCCGGCGATGGTGGCGCTGTCGAAGGCGCTCTCCGAACGGCGCTTGAGGAAGCGCTACATCGCGCTCGTGAAGGGGACTCTCCCCAAGGTGAAGGAGACGATCCGCACGCCGCTGATCGATCAGCACGGCCGCGGCGGGGTGCCTCAGGAGGCCTCGACCCGCTACGAGGTGCTGGCCGCGCGCCCCGAGGCGAGTCTCGTCGCCTGCTTCCCCGAGACGGGCCGATTGCACCAGATTCGTCGGCACTTCAGCGGGATCCTGCATCCGCTCGCGGGCGACCCGAAGTACGGCGACGCGGCGTTCGACCGCCTCGCCAACGAATCGTGGGGGCTGCCGCGGATCTTCCTGCACGCCGCCACGCTGACCTTCCCGCATCCGAAGGATGGCGCGAAGACGACCCTCGAGGCGCCGCTGCCCGTGGAGCTGGCCTCGGTGCTCGCTCGTGCGGGCCTCACGCCATGAGCCACCGCCGCGTGACGATTGCTTCTGCGGGCGGCTACGAAAGGCTGCGAATCGAGCCGTTTTCGCCGACGCCGCCCGGCCCGGGCGAGGTGCGCGTCGACGTCCGATTCGCCGGGGTCAACTACGCCGACGTCGTCGTCCGCATGGGCCTCTACGCCTCGGCGAAGGAGTACGTCGGCTGGCCCATCACGCCCGGCTTCGAGTTCTCCGGCGTCGTGGCCGAGGCGGGGCAGGGCGTCGAGGACCTCGCCGTGGGCACGCCCGTCTTCGGCGTCACGCGTTTTTTCGGCTACGCGTCGAGCGTCACGGTGCCGCGAAACCAGCTGTACCGCCTGCCCGCAGGCCTCTCGATGGAGCAGGCGGCAGCGCTGCCTGCGGTGGCGCTGACGGCCTGGTGGGCGCTGTTCGAGCTGGCTCATCCGCGTCCGGGCGCGACGGTGCTCGTCCATTCGGCCGCGGGCGGCGTCGGCAGCATGCTGGTGCAGATGGCGAAGGTGGCCGGGGCGCGCGTCGTGGGCGTCGTCGGCGCGCCGCACAAGGTCGCGCCGCTGAGGGCGCTCGGCGTCGACGAGGTGATCGACAAGTCGTCGGTCGACCTGTGGCGCGAGGCCGAGCGGCTTTCGCCGCGGGGCTATGACGTCGTCCTCGACGCGAACGGCGTGGCGACCCTGGGCGACAGCTACCGGCATCTGGCGCCGGCGGGAAAGCTGGTCGTCTACGGCTTCCACTCGATGCTGCCGCGCGAGGGCGGTCGGCCGAACTGGCTCAAGCTCGCGTGGGACTGGCTCCGCACGCCGCGCTTCAGTCCGCTCGACCTCACCACCTCGAACCGCAGCGTCCTTGCCTTCAACCTCAGCTTCCTGTTCGACCGCAGTGACCTCCTCGGCGAAGCGATGCGCGACCTCCTGCGCTGGCTCTCCGACGGAAGCGTGACGACGCCAGCGGTGCAGGTCTTCCCGCTGGAGCAGGTCGCCGAAGCGCACAGGGCCATCGAGAGTGGGCGGACCGTCGGCAAGCTGGTCCTGTCCATCTGACCCGCGTGGGGCCTTCTGCTGCAGAAAAGCCGAAGCCCCGGCCATCGCATGGATGACCGGGGCTTCGATTTGGTGACCCCTAGGAGAATCGAACTCCTGTCTGGAGCGTGAGAGGCTCCCGTCCTGACCGCTAGACGAAGGGGCCGAACCGTTGGTTGGGGAACTAGGATTCGAACCTAGATCGAGGGAGTCAGAGTCCCTTGTCCTGCCGTTAGACGATTCCCCAGCAACCTCTGACTATTTTCCTCGGGCGAGGATGTACACGAAGACCGCGCCCTGCTGCTCATAGATGTTGAAGCCCTCCCACTCGCCGCCGGCAGACGGGTTGTCGATGTGAATGGCCTTGATTCCAGGCTGGTTCACGATCGATTTGCGGGGGTACTTCTCGTAACTGTAGAGCAGCTTGAAGAACTTCATCGCCGCTTCCCAGTTTTCGGAGAGTCGATACCGGTCGGGCGCTGTCTGACGCGCCGTCGCGGGAAGCGACACTCCCCTCACCTTGAGCTCGTTTCCGGCAGCCGCAGCGTTCAGCGAGCCGACCGTCAATGCGAGGGCGGCTATGTAGGCGAAGAGGCTGCGCATGTCAAGCGGTCCCGTATGAGGCGCATGTCGTTTTTTGAAAATGCCCTCGTTTCCATAGACTCCGGCGGTTTCCTACCCGTGCCCGTCGGGTGCGTCAACCGGGCGAATCGCCTCACGGCAACTTCGGGAGGCGATGCGACGTGGCCAAGGCAGCGAGATCCATGGTCGTGGCGACGGCCGCGTGGAGCAGCGCCCCGTACCAGAACGACCGCGCCCGTACCGCCAGCACGCCCAGCGCAAGGCCCGCGACGATGGAGCCGTAGGCCTCGGCCTCGGGCTTGCCCGCGTGCATCACGGCGAACGGGATGGTCTGCAGCACCAGCGCCGCGCCGCCCAGCCTCGGAAAGAGCGCCACGCAGAGCAGTCCGCGAAAGACGAACTCCCAGCCGACGAAATACGACGCGTAGCCAAGCTCGTAGCCGACGAGCGTGCGCAGCGAAGCCGAGGCCCCCCCCGACATCGGATAGTGGCTCGCGAAGGCCGGCGAGAAGGCCGCGCCGACGACGAACGGCAGCATGACGAGGTACAGCAGCGCGGTCGCCTTCAGGCCGTACCGAACGTCACCGAGGCCCGTCCCAAGCGCCCGCCAGTCGATCCGAAAGAGCCGCGCGAGCGACAGCGGCAGGACGAAGAAGAGCGCGAACGAGCCGACGAACCAGTAGAGGTGCTCCGCGATGTCCGGCGTCGAAGGCGCGCCGAAGAGGCGCCGGTACTCTCCGGTCGACAGGTGGTAGCGCGAGGCCGTCAGCGTCACGGCGGCGACGAGGCCCGAGAAGAGCGTCAGCCGATCGGTAACGAGCGGCTCGAGCTGGCGGCGCACCCACGCGATCGCTGCGGAGCCCGTCTGTGGCTCCTCCCCCGTGATCTCGACCGGCTCGGGATCCTGCTCAGGCACCCGGCGGAACCTTCGCGCCGGACCACGCGATGGCGGCGTCGATGCGGCGCACGCACTCGTCCCTGCCGATGAGCACCAGCGTGTCGAAGAGCGGCGGGCTCACCGTGTTGCCCGTGACGGCGACGCGCAGCGGCTGAGCCACCTTGCCCAGCTTCAGCCCCTTCGCCTCGGCGTAGGTCTTCGCCCACTCCTCGAGCGCGGGGGGCTCGAAAGAGCCGGAAACAAGGCGCTCGCGCGCGTCCTCGAGGAGCGGCCGATTGCCCACCAGCTCCTTCGTGCCGGCCTTCTCGTCGATGGTGACCTCGGGCGCGTAGAAGAAGCGCGTGTGCTCGGCCATTTCACGCAGGGTCTTGGCGCGCTCCACATGCAGCCGGATGATCTCGCGGGTCCGATCGTCCGCCTGTCCCGAGAGCCCGATGCGCGTCAGCTGGTCGAGGAACAGCGGCATCAGCTCGTCCACCGGGGTCTGCTTCATCCAGTGGTTGTTGAGCCAGAGCAGCTTCTCCTTGTTCCAGACGCCGCCCGACTTCCCGATGGTGTCGAAGCCGAAGTACTCGATGAGCTGCGCGCGGGTGAAGACCTCGTCGTCGCCGTGGCTCCAGCCCATGCGCGCGAGGAAGTTCACCAGTGCGTGGGGCAGGTAGCCGTTGTCGCGGTAGTCGGTGACCGAGACCGAGCCGGTGCGCTTCGAGAGCTTCTTCTTGTCCTCTCCCAGGATCATCGGGAGGTGCGCGTAGACCGGGTGCTGGGCGCCCAGCGCGCGGAAGACGGCCACCTGCGGCGGCGTGTTGTTGATGTGGTCGTCGCCGCGGGCCACGTGGGTGATGCCCATCGTCAGGTCGTCGATGGCGGCGCCGAAGTTGTAGGTCGGGATGCCGTCCGGCCGCAGCATGATCCAGTCGTCCATGTCGATGTGGCGCTTCTCGATGTGGCCGTAGACCTGGTCGTCGAAGCCGACCGGCTGCTCGTCGCGCGGCATCTTGAAGCGCACCACGAACGGACCGTCGCGCTGCGGCTCGCGACCGTCGCGCCACGGGCTGTCGAAGCGGAAGTCGTCGCGGCCGGTCTTCGCCTTGTGCGCCTCACGCAGGGCGCCCAGCTCCTCGCGCGTCTCGTAGCTCTTGTAGGCGTGGCCCGAGGCGATGAGCCTCTCCGCGTAGGCCTTGTAGATCTCGAGCCGCTGCGTCTGGAAGTAGGGGCCGCTGCCGCCGCCGACGAACGGGCCTTCGTCCCAGTCGAGGCCCAGCCACTTCATCGCCTCGAAGATCACGTCGACGCTCGCCTGCGTGGAGCGCGCCTGATCGGTGTCCTCGATGCGCAGGATGAAGGTGCCGCCGTGCTTGCGCGCGTAAAGCCAGTTGAACAGGGCCGTGCGCGCGCCCCCGATGTGCAGGTACCCGGTGGGCGAGGGGGCGAAGCGAAGGCGCGGGGTGGTCATTGAGGAAACTCCGAAAAGGCCTGAGAAAGCGGCGCACTCTACGCATTGGACGGCGGGCGGGTCAACGCGCGCATCGACCTGTCCGAACCGCGCCCCTTCGGCGCTAGAGTGGCCGGATGAAAACGCTGCGACGGCTCGTCCTCCTCCTCTCGCTCGTCCTCGCGCTCCCGGCGCGCGCCACCACGCTCGTCGCCCTGAGCACGCCGGAGCTGGTCGATGCCGCGTCGGTCGTCGCCATCGTCCGCGTTCGATCGGTGGAGGTGCGGCGTCACGGCAAGCGCCTCGAGACCCTGGTGCGCGCCACGGTCGAGCGTTCGTTCAAGGGCGCATCGGACGGGGCTCGGCTGAGAATCGTCGTCCCCGGTGGAGAACTCGAGGGCATCGGCCAGCGCGTCGAGGGCGCGCCGCGGATCTCCGAGGGCGAGCGCTTCATCGCGTTCCTCGAGCCGGCCGGCGAAAGCGCGATGCAGTTCGTGGGACTTGAGCAGGGTCACCTCGTCCTCGCCCAACATGCCTCGGGCGAGGTGGTGATCCGGACGAGCGAGGCGGTGCGGATCGATCCGCTGACCGGGCGTGGCGCTGCGCCGCTGCCCCCCGTCGAACCCGCCGCGCCGCTCATGCGCAGCATCGAAGAGCGTGTCCGGGGCGGGCGATGAAACTCCGTTGGGGCTTTTTTCTCGTCATCCTCGCGCTTTCAACGACCGCCGCAGGCTACGTGCGCTCCGAGGATTCGCAGACCGGCGCCTGCCTCTTCTGGCCGTCGCGCGAGGTGCACTGGAGCCTCAACGAAGCGGGCAGCGACGACGTCCCGCTGGAGGCGCTCGAGGCCGCGCTGCTGAAGTCGGCGGCCGCCTGGACCGACGTCGGCTGCAGCGACATGACGCTCGTGTACGACGGCCGAACGTCTCGAACGGACGTCGGCTTCGACCCCTCCTCGGCGGACAACATCAGCGTCGTCGTGTGGCGCGAGACCAACTGCAACGCCGCGGTGCCCTCCGACGACAACTGCCGGAAGAGCGAGGATCCGTTCGCCTGCGCCGACGCCTACGGCTGCTGGGGCCACGCTTCGGCGGGGATCATCGCCCTCACCACGAGCAACTACAACCGCAACATCGGCAACGTCGTCGACGTCGACATGGAGTTCAACGGCAGCGCGATGACGGGCGGCGCGCCGTTCCGCTTCACCGCCACCGAGTCCGCCGGGCCGCCCTGCACAAGCCCTGGCGCGACGGGCTGCGTCGCGACCGACGTGCAGAACACGGCGACGCACGAGTTCGGCCACTTCCTCGGGCTGGCGCACTCGCCCGTCTACGACGCCACGATGTTTGCGTCGGCGCCGACGGGAGAGACCGCGAAGCGTTCGCTCGCGAAGGACGACGAGAGCGGCCTGTGCGCCGTCTATCCGGCCGGCCTGCCACCCGCGACCTGCACGCCCAGCGGGCGCATCACGATTTCACCTGCGGACGACGGCTGCGGCTGCGCGTCGGGCGCCGGAGGAGCACCGGCAGCCCTGATGCTGTTCGTCCTCGCCCGGATCTGCCGAAGACGCGAAAATGCTTGGAAACAAGACATTTCCATCGAAAGAACTCCATCGACATAGTTCCCGGGAAAAAATTTGACCGGACAGAACATCCGAACTTAGAGTGTTTCGCATGGCACGCACCCGAACCGGTCCAACCCCCGCGGAACTCGCGCTTCTCGGCCTCCTGGCCGACGGCCCAGCGCACCCCTATTCACTGGACGTGAAGCTCCGCGAAGGCGGGTCGGCGACCGAGGTGGCGTTCTCGTCCATCTACGCGGCGCTCGATCGCCTCGAAAAGCTCGGGCTTGTCGCCTCGAAGCCGGACGCCGGTGCGCGCGGCAAGGCGCGGCGCGTCTATCGGCTGACGGCGCAGGGGCGCACGGCGCTCAAGGGCGCGGCCCGCACGGCGCTGGCCCGTCCGCTCGTCGGCGCGCGCCCGAACGATCTGGGCGTTGCGAACATCCTGCTCCTGTCGCGTGCCGACGCGCTGGCCGCCATCGGCGAGGCGAAGAAGTCGCTGGCCGACGAGAGGAAGGGCCGTGGCTTGGGCGAAGAGGGCTATCCGGCCTCGGCCCTTGCGCTCCACCGGTCTCTCGTGCTGGCCGCCGAGGAGCGCTTCTACGGCGACCTCGAGAAGCTGGTCCAGAAGTCGCACCCCGAGCGGCTGCGCAAGCGCGAGGACGAGCTGGCCGACTAGCGTCGAGCTGGTGTCGCGCTAGCCGTTGAACCGGTAGCCCTGCCCACGCACCGAGATGATGTGCGTCGGGTTCTCCGGATCGGGCTCGAAGTAGCGGCGAAGCTTGACGATGACGTTGTCGACGGTCCGCTCCGTCGGGAACGCGTCCATGCCCCAGATCTCTTCGAGGATGTCGGCCCGCGCCAGCGTCTCGCCCCGGTGGCGGACGAGCAGCGCCATGAGCCGCGCCTCCTTGTCGGAGAGCGTCACCTTCCCGAGGTTCGTCAACGCCTCGTGCGACTCGAGGTTCACCTCGTAGCGCGAGAAGCGGACCAGCTGCGACGAGGGGAGATGACGGGAGCCCTGCGAGCGACGCACCAGCGCCCGCACCCGCGCCTTCAGCTCCGCCATGTCGAACGGCTTGACCAGGTAGTCATCGGCACCCGAGTCGAGTCCCCTCACCTTGCTGGTCGTGTCGGCGCGAGAGGTGAGCATCAGGATCGGCACGGTGACAGCGCCTTCGCGCAGCCCGCTCGCCACCTGGAAGCCGGTCAGGCCGGGCATCATCACGTCGAGGACGACGAGGTCCCACGCGCCGCTCTTCGCCCGCTCGAGCGCGTCGGTGCCGCTCTTCACCCACGTCACCTCGTGGCCGTCGTGCTTCAGGTTCAGCTCGACCATGCGGCCGATCAGCTCCTCGTCCTCGGCCAGCAGGATGCGCATGGGGGCGGTCCGTTCGGTGCTCATGGTCGTTCCCGTCAGGTGGGCAGGCGGAGCGTGAAGCGGGCGCCGCGGCCCGGGCCGTCGCTCGCCGCCACGAGGTCACCGCCCGAGGCCCGTGCAAGCCCGCGCGCGATGAAGAGGCCGAGCCCCGTTCCCTTGGCCGAGACCTGTTCGCCGGCGGGCGCGCGATAGAACTTCTCGAACAGATGCGGCAGGTCGCTGGCCGCGATGCCGACGCCCTCGTCCTCGACAGTCAGCGCGATCGACGCTCCATCGGGGCGCGTCGAGATGCGGACCACCGGCGCGTTCGGGCTGTATTTCAGGGCGTTTTCGATCAGGTTCTCCAGGATGGCGTCCAGCGCCTCGGCGTCGAAGCGGGCCGCGGCGGGTCCGAGGTCCAGCGTCAAAGACCCGCCCCGCTCGGCGAAGAGCAGCCGCTTGCGGCCCGCGAGTGCATGAAGAATTTCGGCGAGGTCGACCGTGGTCACGTCGCTCTTGAGCGCGTGCGCGTCCAGCTGCGTGGAGAGCAGGATGTTCCCGACCATCCGGTCAAGCCGCGCGATCTCGCCGAGGCCCATCTGCATCACCTGGCGGCGCTCTTCCGGTCCCAGTTCGAGCATCTCGAGCGACTGGAGCAGCGCGCGCAGGCCAGCGAGGGGGCTCTTGAACTCGTGGGTGACGGCGTGGACGAAGCTGTCGCGCTGGCGGTTCAGTCGCCAGGCCCCCTCGAGCATGCGGTAGAGCGCGAAGTGGACGACGAAGAGCAGCGTGATGAGCAGCGACCCTTCGCCGGCCAGCATCACGGTCTTCCTCTGGACCTCGTGCTCGAGCCGGTGGCGCTCCGCCGCCGACAGGACGATCGCGTGCGAGGCCTGTCCCTGGCCCACCGGAACGAGCACGTGCGGAAAGAGGGCGGCCTCCGGGCCGATGGGCAGCGTCGCGACCTCGAGCGAGGCGGGCAGTGTGCGCGAGAAGTCGACCAGGTCCGGCGCGCGGTGGAAGTCCCTCGCGTAGAGAAGCTGCGTGGCCGACAGCGACTGGAGCTGCGCGTCCCGCACCGCCACCGTGGCCCGGTGGAAGTAGACCGCCCACCAGACCGCGATGCTTGTCCAGACGACGAGGCCCACGACGAAGAGCGCGCGCATGGCCCGGACGCGGCGCTGCTGACGCCTGTCCTCGATGCCGTAGGGGAGCACCGTCCGGCCCGCCGTCGCAAGGGCCGCCGTCATGTGAGCTCAGCGACCGCCTCGCACTCGATCTCCAGCATCTCGGCGAAGCGCTGCAGCTGCTGGGGCGTGTGGGCGGTGCACAGGAAACCGACCTCGAAGGCGCTGGGCGCGAGGTAGATGCCGCGGTCGAGCAGCCGTCCGTGCAGCGCCACGTAGCGCGCGCGAGCTTCGGGGGCGATCCGGTCGGTGCGCCGCGGGAGCTCGCCTTCCGCGAGGTAGAGCCAGAAGACGCTGCCCTGCCGCACCCACTGGAACCACGGGAAGCGTCTGGCAATGGGCGCAAACAGCTCGTCCAGCTGCGCGCCCAGCGATTCGAGCGTCGCGTAGGTCGAGCTCTGCGTCAGCTCGTCGAGGCAGGCGCGGCCGGCCGCCATCGCCACCGGGTTTCCACTCAAGGTGCCGGCCTGGTACACAGGTCCCAGCGGGGCCAGCTGTTCCATCTGCTCGCGCCGGCCGAGGAACGCGCCCACCGGCATGCCGCCGCCGACGATCTTGCCCAGCGTCACGAGGTCGGGCTGCACGCCGCAGAGGTTCGAGTAGCCGCCGAAGTTCAGCCGAAGCCCGCTGATCACCTCGTCGAAGATGAGCAGCGCGCCGTGCTTGTCGCAGAGGCTGCGCAGCTTCGCGAGGAACTCGGGCCGCTGCAGCAGGAGGCCGTTGTTCGCGGGCATCGGCTCGATGATCGCAGCGGCGAGCCGGGGCCCGTGCTTCTGGAACGCCTTCTCGAGCGCCACATCGTCATCGAGCGGGACGACGACCGTGAGCGCCGCCAATTCGGGAGGGACGCCCGCGCTGTCCGAGATGCCCTGCGTCACGAGGCCGCTGCCGGCCTTCACGAGCAGCGAATCGACGTGGCCGTGGTAGCAGCCCTCGAACTTCAGCAGCAGCGGCCGCCCCGTCACGCCCCGCGCCAGCCGGCAGGCGCTCATCACCGCTTCGGTGCCGGACGAGACGAACCGCACACGCTCCATGCCCGGGAAGGCCGACAGCACTCTTTCGGCGAGCTGAATCTCCCGCGGGTGGGGGGCCCCGTAGGAGAGCCCGTCGCCTGCCGCCTGCCGCACCGCCTCGACGATGGACGGCGGAGCGTGACCCAGGATGAGCGGCCCCCACGACAGGACGAAGTCGATGTAGCGGTTGCCGTCGACGTCGACGAACTCGCCGCCTGCGCCCGACTTGAAGAAGACCGGCGTTCCGCCCACCGAACGGAAGGCGCGGACGGGGCTGTTCACACCCGCCGGCATCAGCTCCACCGCGCGCTGGTAGGCCTCTCCCGAGCGGGTCGTGCGGCGGGCCGGCGGCGGCGGCTGGGAGTTTCGCTTGAGCGGAGGCGTCGTGCTCATGGGATTGTCCTGAGGTGATAGCTATCGCTGAAGAATATCGACCCGATGCAGGTCAGGCGATGACGCCGGCCGCTGCCAGCTCCCTCGCGTGGTAGGTGATAACGAGGTCGGCGCCCGCACGGCACATGGAGTGGAGGTTCTCCAGGGCGAGGTCCGTCTCGCGGGCGAGCCCACGCTCGGCCAGCAGCTTCACCGCCGCATACTCGCCTGAGACGTTGTAGGCCACCACCGGCACGTCGAGCTCGTCCCGCACGCGGCGAATGACGTCGAGGTAGGCGAGGGCCGGCTTCACCATCACCATGTCGGCGCCCTCCTCGACGTCGAGCCTCGCCTCGACCAGCGCCTCGCGGGCGTTGCGCGGGTCCATCTGGTACGCGCGCCGGTCGCCGAAGGCGGGCGCCGAGTGGGCGGCCTCGCGGAACGGCCCGTAGTACTGCGAGGCGTACTTCACCGAGTAGGCGAGGATCGCGGTGTTCTCGAGGCCCGCGGCGTCGAGCCGCCGGCGCATCACCCCGATGCGGCCGTCCATCATGTCCGAAGGCGCCACCACGTCGGCGCCCGCCTGCGCATAGACCGTCGCGATTTCGGCGAGTTTCGCTGCAGAACGGTCGTTCTCCACCTCGCCCGAAGGCAGCACGAAGCCGCAGTGGCCGTGGTCCAGGTGCGGGCAGAGGCAGACGTCGACGGAGAGCATCACCTGCTCGCCGAACCGCTGCTTGATGGCCGAAATCGCCCTCGGCGTGACGCCTTCCGGGTCGACCGCGTTCTCTCCGGTCGCGTCCTTCGCCGCCGGAAGACCGAACAGCAGGAACGACGAGAGGCCGTGCTTCAGGTCGCGCTCGATGGTCCGGAGGGTCTGGTCGATCGTCTCACGGGCGATGCCGGGCAGTGCGGCGATGGGCCCCGCCATCGCATCGGTCTCGCAGGTGAAGAGCGGCTGGATCAGCGCGCGCCGCGAGAGGCGGGTCTCGGCGACGGCGTCACGCACGGTGCTGGTCCGGCGCAGGCGCCGAGGGCGGCGGACGGTGTTCATCGGTCGGCTCTCCTTTGCGGCGGCGCACGCAAAACCGGCCCCCGCGTGCTCCTGTTCCACGCATGACGAGCATCTCACGAGGGGCTGTCGCAATGTTCGGCCGTGACGGAGTCGTGACGTTCTGCAGGGTTCGTTTTTACCCATGGTGGTGAACTTTTCGTTGACAGTGCACCGCCCTGATGGAGTCATTCGCCGCGCCGAGCGCCCGAGGGGGGCGTCGGCAGCCCGCCAGCAGACGCCGGCGGGGCGAAGAAGAGAAGGGGACGGTCATGGCTCTGGGTACGGTGAAGTGGTTCAACGAGGCGAAGGGGTTCGGGTTCATCTCGCAGGAGAACGGCGCGGACGTCTTCGTCCACTACAGCGCGATCGATGCCGACGGCTTCAAGACGCTGGCCGAGGGGCAGCGCGTCGAGTTCGACGTCATCAACGGCCCGAAGGGGCTTCAAGCGGCGAAGGTTCGCGCGGCGTAGCGCTGCACGGCGAGCGCCGCTCGTTTCGAGCTTTGCTGCGGGGTTCGGGCCGGACGGTCCGGGCCCCGCGGCCTTTTCTCCCCGGGGGCGGGCGAATGGCCTCTTTTCCGTCTACGATGCGCCGCATGGCCGCTCTCCACGCGCTGTACCGAAGGCTCTGCCTCGCGCCCACCCCCGAGCTCGATCGCGCCTTCGCCGGCGGTCGTGCCCCGGCGCCGGACAATCTCTGTGGATGGGAGTTCTACGGATATAATACAACGCCGCTCGCCGACCTTCTGGGCATCCGGAAGTTCAAGAAGGCCTTCTACCGGCGCGCCTCGGGGCGGACCGAGGTGGCCGGCTACAACGCGAAGGTGCGGCCCTCGCGCCTCGATGCGCCGTGGACGAACGGCGGCCCCGGCGCGGCGTATCAAGGGTTCTACGACGTCAAGCCGGGGCGGGAGGGCGCGGCGGTGGCGGCGCATCCCGACAGCCTGTTTCTCGACTACGGCGCGAACCCGGCGAATGGCCTGTTGGATGGCAGTTTCCTGCGCGACTTCGTGGTGCAGCCCGACCCGGCGGTGCCCGAAGTGCTGCTGGGTCGGGCGTACGCGAAGCTGGGGCCGGCGGTGTTTCCGGTCTCGTACTTCGTGCTGCAGCGGGCCCACCAGCTGACGCTCGCCGCGTCGGCCCTGGAGTCCTGAGGTGAGGGCCTTCCGGCTCTGGAGCGCGGGGATCTCCGCGGCGCTTTCCCGTCCGCTGCTGCTGGTGCCCCTCGCGTGTGCGGAATTCATCGCGGCGGCGCTCGTGATGATGGTGTCGCTGTGGGTGGGGGCGCACTTCACCACCGTCGAGCGGACCGATGAGGCGTTCACCGCCCTGCTCCACGCGCTGCAGGCGCTCGAGGAGCCCTCGTTCTGGACGCTGGCGCTGGCGGGCTATGGCCTCGCTGCGGCGGGCGCATGGCTCGTGCGCAACGCGGTCCATCCGGGCGTCGTCGCCGTGCTGGGCGACCGGCTGCGCGGCATTGCTCCGGCCCCGGTGGATGCGTTCGAGCGTGGTCTCCTCGACGGCGTCGTCGGTTTCCTGGGAGCGCGGATCCTCGGCGGCTTGATGGTTGCGGTGGTCACGGCCTCGTCGTTCGGGATGCTGGTCGCAGGCGGGGTGCTGCTCGTCGAATCGCCGGGCGTGGTCGCCGCGCTGGCGCTGGCCGCCGGCGGGACGGGGCTGCTGCTGGTGCCGATGTTCGAAGCGGCGATGCTGCTCGGGGCCTGCCGGTCCGTGCTGCATCGCGAGGGGCCGCTCGAGGCGCTCGGGGACGGGTTCAGCCGGGCGGTGTCGAACCCGCTCGACCTGCTGGTGCCTTGGTACGGCCTCGCCGTCGCCGAAGGGATCGTCGAACTGGCCGCTGCCGTGGGCTTTTCGATCATCGCCGGCCTCGCCACGACGGCGCCGCTGGAGCTCGTTGCGTGGGGGCCTCGCCTCGGTGTCGTTGCGCTCGTTGCCGCGGTGCGGGCGCTCGTCGCCGTTGCCCGCCTCGGAACGCTGTCGGCCCTCGCTGTTGCCGAGGAGTTGCCGGAGCCCCCGTCGAGCCCACTCCCGACAGCCCCGACAGAATCGCCCGGAGCGCAGGATTTGCCGAAGGTGCAGCAGTCCGACGCAGCTGGTGCGCCCGCAGACGAGCCGATTTACGAGGCGGTCGCCGTGGAGTCGCCGCCAGCGCCCCACCGAGACGGCTGATTCTGGCGCGAGAGTTGCTCTTCGCCTAGCATGCGGCCGCAACCACTGACCCGCGCATCGGAGGCACCATGGCTGGCATCCCGGTCGTCAATCTGCATGACTTCACGCACGGCACCCCGGCCGAGCGAGAGCGTTTCATCAAGACCTACGGCGACGGCCTGCGGGAGTTCGGATTCGTCACGGTCGACCGTCACGAGATCCCGCTCGACCTGACCCACCGCGTCTTCGAGCAGTCGGCCCGCTTCTTCGCGCTGCCGGAGGCGGCTAAGCGCCAGTACATCATTCCGGAGGCGGGGGGCGCGCGCGGCTACACCGCCTACGGCAAGGAGCGCGCGGTCGGCGCCGTCGCCCACGATTTGAAGGAGTTCTGGCACGTCGGGCAGGAGGACGTGAGCGAGGCGCTGGCGAAGCTCTATCCGCGCAACGTCTGGCCGTCGGAGCTGCCGGGCTACCGCGCCACGGTGCTCGAGATCTACCGCTCGCTGGAGCGCTGCGCACTGCACCTGCTCAAGGCGACCGCGCTCTACCTGAAGCTCGAGGAGAACCACTTCTCGTCGATGGCGGAGCAGGGCAACAGCGTGCTGCGCATCATCCACTACCCGCCCATTCCCGAGAACGCCCCGGTCAATGCGGTGCGTGCGGCGGCCCACGAGGACATCAACCTCATCACGCTGCTCTGCGAGGCCTCCTCGGGTGGGCTCGAACTCAAGTCGCGTGACGGAAGCTGGCTGCCGATCAGCTCGCTGGACGGCCAGATCGTCTGCGACGCGGGCGACATGCTCCAGCTCGCCACGAACGGCGTCATTCCGGCGACGACGCACCGCGTTGTGAATCCGCCGACCGGGAACAACAAGCCGCGCTACTCGATGCCGTTCTTCGTTCACCCGCGCCCGGAGGTGATGCTCGAGCCGGCGAAGACGACGCTCGGTGCCGAGGGGCCGAAGTACAAGGCGATCACCGCGCACGACTTCCTGACCGAGCGGCTGCGTCAGATCGGCCTCTACGACGCCGACCCGTTCACGACGGTGAGCTGAGTTGAAGGACCGCCGCATTCTGGTGGCCGGGTCGACCGGAGCGACGGGGCGCACGATGATGCGCCTCGCCGCCGATGCCGGCGCGCCGGTCGTGGGTCTCGTTCGGCCGAAGAGCGCATTGCGCGCCCCGGAACACGCGGTCACCGTCGATCTGAACGATGCCGCCGCGCTCGCCGAGGCGATGACGGGCTTCACCACCGTCGTCCAGACCATCGGCACGATGCGCAAGCGGTTCGCGACCGGAGACACCTACGAAGCGAGCGACATCGGCACCACGCGGGCGCTGGTCGAGGCGTCGAAGAGCGCCGGTGTCGACCATCTGGTGCTGCTCAGCTCGGTCGGCGCCGGGCGTCCGATGGGCGCCTACCTGCAAGCGAAGGCCGCCGCGGAGCGGTTGGTCACCGAAAGCGGAATCCCCTTCACCATCGTTCGGCCCAGTGCGTTCGTCGGCGAGGAGCACCAGCCTCCGGCGCTGGTCGTCTCCATCGCCCGCCGTCTGGCGCCGGCGACGTACCGCCCGATTCTCCTCGAAGAGCTGGCGTCAGCGCTGCTGCATGTCGCCAAGGCTCGTGCCCCGCTCAACGCCGTGCTGGAAGGCGCGTCGCTGTGGAGCGAGGTGCCGACCGCTCGGTAAGGTTCCCTTCGGCCGGCGTTGAGACGCCCTGAAAGCCTTCCTGCCAAGGCTTGGGTGAAACTGTTTATCGGCCGACCTTTTTCGGGAATCACCACAGTTTTTGAGGATATTTCCCGGCGCCGGATCCGTTGACGCGCAGTTACCTGGGATGATAGCCGACCCTCGGACGAGAACCGTGCCCACCGCATCGTCGCGTGACGGCCGCCGTGTCCGAGGGAGAGCCCTGGTGAAATTCAATCGACAGTCCTCTCGTGGTCTTTTCGGTGCGGCGCTTGCCGCGCTGTCTCTCGTGGCCGGCGCGCGTGCCGCTCACGCTGAATCGCAGTCGTTCCCGGTCGAGCGCATGCGGGGAACGCTGGACGCCGAGGGCATCATCGCCATCGAGTCGGGCGCGGTGCCGGGGCACCTGCGCTGGGACCTGGGCATCTGGGGCGGCTATGCGGCGAACCCGCTGGTCGTGGTTAAGCAGGCCACGGGCGAGCGCCTCACCGCGCTGGTGTCGGACCGCGTCGGCGGTTCGGTCATTGCCTCGGTCGGCCTCTTCGGCCGCGCACAGCTGGGCCTTGAAGTGCCCGTGATCGTCTACCAGCAGCGTCCTGGCGGCTTGATCCCCGAGGTGACGAGCAAGCCGCTGAGCGACATCGCGATGGGCGGTCCTGGCGACCTGCGCATCGTCCCGAAGGTGGCCCTGCTGCAGTCGCGCAACGGCGCTCCGCTGGACCTCGCGCTGGTGCTGCCGTTCACCGTGCCCACGGGCGGTGCCACGGCGTTCCGCGGCGACTCCGGTCTGACTTTTTCGCCCGAGCTGGCCGCCTCCAAGCGCTTCGGTCGCACCCGCATCGGCGCCAACTTCGCGGGCACCTTCCGCACCGGCACCGCGATTGCGAACCAGTCGGTTGGGAGCGAACTGCAGCTGTCGGTCGGCGCGGCCTACCGATTCTTCGACGAGACCAGCCGGAAGCTCCCGCTCGAGCTGGCGGCGAGCCTCAGCTCGGCGACGTCGATGACCAGCCCCTTCGTCAATGCGAACGAGGTGCCTGCCGAGGTCCGTGCTCAGGCCGGGTATTGGTTTTCCCAGGCCTGCGAGGGCTTCGTGGGCGGCGGCGCCGGCCTGAACGCGGGCTGGGGCACGCCGGACTGGCGCGTCTTCGCGGGCGTGCGCTACTCGCCCCGCGCGACCTTGCCGGTAGACAGCGATGGCGATGGCATCCTTGATGGCGACGACAAGTGCCCGACCGTCGCCGAGGACAAGGACGGCTTCGAGGACAGCGACGGCTGCATCGACCCCGACAATGACCAGGACGGCATCCTCGACACCGCCGACAAGTGCATCAACACGCCCGAGGACAAGGACGGCTTCGAGGACGGCGACGGCTGCCCAGACCCGGACAACGACGGCGACGGCATCTCCGACGCCGACGACAAGTGCCCGAACGCCGCTGAAGACAAGGACGGCTTCGAGGATTCCGACGGCTGCATCGACCCGGACAACGACCAGGACGGCATTCTCGACACCGCCGACAAGTGCATCAACAGCCCGGAGGACAAGGACGGCTTCGAGGATTCCGACGGCTGCCCCGACCCGGACAACGACGGCGACGGCATCCTCGACGCCGACGACAAGTGCCCGAGCCAGAAGGGCGTCAAAGAGGTTCAGGGTTGCCCGCCGCCCGATCGCGACGCCGACACCGTGCCGGACAAGACCGACAACTGCCCCGACGAGCCGGGCCTGCCCGAGTTCCAGGGATGCAAGGCGAAGCAGCTGGCCGCCATCACCAACGGCCGCATCGACATCATCGATCAGGTCTATTTCAAGCTGAACAAGGACATCATCGAGCAGCGCTCGTACGAACTCCTCGAGAACGTCGCGAAGGTGCTGTCCGCGCACCCCGAGATCACCAAGGTCGTGGTCGAGGGCCACACCGACAACCAGGGCAAGCCGGCGAAGAACCTCGATCTGTCGAAGCGGCGCGCCGCGTCGGTGAAGAAATACCTCATTGGCAAGGGCGTGCCCGCCGCGCGGCTTGACGCGCAGGGCTACGGACAGGAGCGCCCCATCGCTTCGAACGACGACGAGGTGGGCCGCGCCAAGAACCGCCGGGTCGTCTTCACCATCCTGGACGGCACCGCGATCGAGAAGACCAACAACGGTCCGACCACCGACACCATCGAGAAGCCTGCGAAGGGCGGCAAGAAGAAGGGGAGCAAGTAAATGACCTCGAAGATCCTCTCCCGCATCGCGCTGGCGCTGGCGCTGCTGACGTCGGCGACGGCGTCGGCGGCGGAAGTCAGCCTTCTCTTTCCCGAGGGCTTCCTCGCCACTCAGGGCACCAACACCAACAGCGCCGACGGCGTGCTGAAGTTCTCGACGCTGGGCATTCGGCGCGCGGGCTTCTTCCAGGTCGACGCGAACGGCGACGGCCTGTTCGGCGACGCCGGCACCCAGGGCAACGACCTCGAAGGCACGCTGAAGTTGTACCTCCAATCGGGCACGGTCCTGTCTCTGCCGGGCGCCCTGAACTGGCGTGAAACCTCCACGGGAAATGATCTCCTCGTTTTCGGATTCGTTCTGGCCGACGGGGTTACCGGGTCGATTCCCTACGGCAGCGGCCAGACGTTCAATATCGTCGGCGGTTCGCAGGCGAACACCAGCACGACGATCGGCTTCAAGAACTTCGGCGCATCGGTGAGCTTCAGCGACGGGGAGAGTCGTTCGGGCAACGCCGCGACCCAGGGACTCCTGCAGGCGCTCAACAATGTTCTGCTGTCCGCCCCGCGGCCGTCGATCATCACCGTGTCTGGCGGCGGCATCACCGAAGGCGGAACGCTTGAATACACGGCTCAGATGAGCGCACTGACGACCTTCGAGCGGCTCTTTCCGTTCTCGTTCGCCGGCACCGCGACGGCGCCCGGCGACTACCTGTCGGCCCTGACCTTCTCGAACGGCGTGGTCGACAACGGCGACGGAACCCTGACCGTGCCAATCGGGGTCACCTCGTTCACCGTGACGCTGGCGACCGTGGACGACGCCGCCGTCGAGTCTGCGGAGACGCTGGCGTTGACCATCGGCTCGGCGACGGGCACGGCGAACATCAGCGACAACGACTCGGTGCCGAACACCACGATCGACGCGCAGCCGGCACTTCTGTCGAACGACCCGACGCCCGACTTCCTCTTCGGTTCGGACAAGGTCGGCGTGACCTACGAGTGCATGCTTTCCCCGGCGCTGGTCTTCACCGCCTGCCCTGCCTCGTTCGGTCCTCTCTCCGACGGCCCCTACACGCTCGAGGTGCGCGCGAAGGACGCGACGGGCACCGACGCCACTCCGGCCAGCTACTCGTGGTCGATCGACACCGACTCTCCCGCGACCCTGATCGACACGTCGCCGGCGCTGGTCTCGAACGACCCCGAGCCGGAGTTCACGTTCAGCTCGCCGACCGACCCTGGGGCGACGTTCGAGTGCAAGCTGACCCCCGGCGACGCGGCCTTCGGGCCGTGCCCGGCGACGTTCGGTCCCCTGGCCGACGGTCCGTACACCCTCGAGGTGCGTGCGAAGGACGCGGCCGGCAACGTCGACCCGACCCCGGCGAGCTACAGCTGGACCGTCGATACCGGCGCTCCCGACACGCTGCTGACGTCCACGCCCCCGGCGCTGACCAGTTCGACCGAGGCGACCTTCGACTTCGACTCGACCGAGCCGAACAGCACCTACACCTGCACGCTGGACGGCGCTCCCTACCTGCCCTGCGTCCCCGGCATGACCATCACTGGTTTGACCGGCGGTGAACACACCTTCACTGTTTTCGCGACCGACGAGGCGGGCACCGTCGACCCGACGCCGGCCTCGTGGACCTGGGACGTGGATGCCGCGACGCCCGAGACGCAGATCGACTCGAAGCCGGCGCTGGTCTCGAACGATGCGACGCCCGACTTCGCGTTCTCGTCGCCGACCGACCCGGCCGCGACGTTCGAGTGCAAGCTGACCCCGGGCGACGTGGCCTTCGGGCCGTGCCCGGCGACGTTCGGCCCGCTGACCGACGGTCCGTACACCCTCGAGGTGCGTGCGAAGGACGCGGCCGGCAACGTCGACCCGACGCCGGCGAGCTACAGCTGGACCGTCGATACCGGGCTGCCCGATACGGCCATCGACACCAAGCCGGCGCTGGTCTCGACCGACCCGACACCTGAGTTCGCCTTCTCGTCGAACGAGTCGCCGGTCACCTACGAGTGCAAGCTGTCGCCCGCGACCGACTTCACGCCTTGCCCGGCGACGTTCGGCCCGCTGGCCGACGGTCCGTACACCCTTGAGGTCCGCGCGAAGGACGCCGCCGGCAACGTCGATCAGAGCCCGGCGACCTACAGCTGGACCGTCGACACCGGCGCTCCGGAGACCGAGATCACGACGAAGCCGGCGCTGGTCTCGACCGACACGACGCCCGACTTCGCCTTCGCGTCCCCGACCGACGCCGATGCGACGTTCGAGTGCAAGCTGACCCCGGGCGACGCCGACTTCGGTCCGTGCCCGGCCTCGTTCGGTCCGCTCGCCGACGGCTCGTACACGCTGCAGGTCCGTGCGAAGGACGCGGCGGGCAACGTCGATCCGACTCCGGCGACCTACGCCTGGACCGTCGACACGGGCGCTCCGGACACGGTCATCGACACGCACCCGAAGGCGACCACCGGCCTGACCGACGCGGCGTTCACCTTCCATGCCTCGGAGGAGGGCTGCACCTACGAATGCTCCATCGACGGCGCCTCGTTCATGCCGTGCGTCCCGGGCGCGTCGTACGGCTCGCTGGCGCTCGGCTCGCACAGCTTCCGCGTTCGGGCGACCGACGCGGCTGGCAACGTCGACCAGACGCCCGCCGAGTTCAGCTGGGAGATCATCCAGGACAGCGACAACGACGGGATTCCGGACGATGTCGAGCTCAGCATGGGCACCAACCCGAATGACGGCGACAGCGACGACGACGGCGTGATCGACGGCGACGAGCCGCAGGGCGCGCTCGACACCGATGGCGACGGCCTTATCAACGCGCTGGACCCGGACTCGGACAACGACGGCCTGCTCGACGGCACCGAGGCGGGCATCACCGAGCCCAGCGAGGACACCGACACGGACGAGGGTCACTTCATCCCCGACGCCGATCCGTCCACCACCACCGATCCGCTCGACGCCGACACCGACGGCGGCGGCATCATGGACGGCGTCGAGGACCGCAACCGCGACGGCAAGGTCGACGGGGGCGAGACCGATCCGCGCGGCATCGCCGACGAGCAGACGCTGGCCGACACCGACGGCTAC
>JACCDP010244151.1_pt1 | contig 20978 bp, 13 predicted proteins | sample 7445841 | NCBI WGS metagenome assembly JACCDP01 (sample SAMN15323441, study PRJNA562643) | freshwater metagenome | isolation source: river surface water | place: USA:Blue River Watershed | collected 2017-08-17
CAATGATTTTAATTCCTTCTGCTTTGCTTATTTATTTTATTTTATTGACCATTCCTATGCATTGGGGTCTTTCTCTTTTGCTTTGGATTTTGTTTGGCTTTAATATGGCCGCTATTGGTTTCAATGTAATGCATGATGCCTGCCATGGAAGTTTTTCGACTCGCAATTGGGTCAACTATTTATTTGGCCTAACTAATAATTTTTTAGGCGGCAATGCCTTTTTATGGAAGCTTAAACACAATATTATTCATCATACTTATACCAACATTGATGGGGTTGATGATGACATCAATAATATGCCATTTATTCGACAGTGTACTACACAACAGTGGAAACCCATGCATCGTTTTCAAACGGTATACATGTTTTTACTCTATGGATTCACTTCTTTGTTCATGTTCTTTATGGATTATGTAAAATATTTTTCAAAAAAGATACATACTACACCGCTGAAGAAAATGGATAAATGGGAACATCTTGTTTTTTGGTCTGGAAAGCTCTTTTTTATCTTTTTTTATATTCTTCTACCCGTTTATCTATTAGGGTGGAGTCAAGGTCTAATGGGTCTTTTTATCAGCCAGTTTACAATGGGATTAACGCTTGCTATTGTATTTCAATTGGCACACGTTGTGGAGCATGCTGAATTTGAAGCCGCAGGTGTTGATCCTGTGAAAATTGAAAATGAATGGGCTATTCACCAAGTAAAAACTACAGCTAATTTTGCTTTTACTAATAAAATAGCGACCTGGTTTTTAGGCGGTCTTAATTATCAGATTGAACATCATCTTTTCCCACGTATTAGTCATATTCACTATCCAGCGATCAGTCGAATTGTACAGGAGACTTGTGCGCAATTCGGTTTAAACTATCTCTACTTCCCTACTACACGCGCTGCTGTTGTTTCGCATGTGCGCTTTATGAATCAAATGGGGAAAAAGCCTTATTAATTTTGGCTCAACGGACTTATCGAAATTGCGCAATCAAAAATTAAATTTCTATTAATATTGATTGTATTATTGTTTATTATTCTGTTTATATTTTATTTAGTAAAGCATAACTCAGTATATGTGGCGTAGATTACTTGCTTTACATTTTATTATTGTTAGTTTATTTACAAAGCAAGCTTTTGCCCAAAAAGACAGTGTCCAGAAATTAGAGGAAGTAATATTAACAGCTACACGAATGCCCGTGTCAACACAGCAAGTGCCCTTTACTTTCACAGTAAAGGACTCAAAAAAAAATAGTATTCTATTTGATCGAACAGTTCCAGAATCACTATCTAGTTTACCGGGTGTATTTATACAAAAAACAAATCATGGAGGAGGTTCTCCCTTTGTAAGAGGGATGACAGGCAATCAAAATTTAATTTTAATTGATGGATTTCGTTTAAATAATTCCATTTTCCGATATGGGCCTAATCAATATTTAACACTTTTAGATGCTCAATCGGTAGATAGAGTTGAAGTGGTTAAAGGAACAGGGTCAGTGCAATTTGGAAGTGATGCACTTGGGGGTGTCATTAATGTTTTAACATATACCCCTCAGTTTACTGCAACACCTACATGGGCACCTATATTAAATATACGAGGCACATCAGCTGGAATGGAAAAAACAATACGACCATCTATTGGATATAGTAATAGGAAAGTGGCAATTGTTGTAGCCAGCTGCTATAGTGATTTTGGAGATCTCAAAGGGGGAGATACCACCGGATTTCAACGACCTTCAGGTTATAGTCAATTTTCATTGAATGCAAAACTTAATGCACAATTAAATAAAACATTGAGTCTTCAATTTGCAGTTTCTGCTGTTACACAAAAAAAAGTTCCACTTTATCATCGATATCAGCTAGATAAGTTTAAAATAGCTTTATCGGACCCCCTACAACGTCAACAAACATTTATTCGCGTACAAAAAAAATTAAACTCTACATTATTGCGAGAAATTAGTATCGGCGCGTCTTTACAAAATTTATTTGAAAAAAGAGTAAGTCAATCTCGTACAGCATTAGCAAAAACCTTTGAGAAAGATAAAATAAACGGTTTTTCTTTTAATGCTGAAACATTTTGGACATTGAAAAAAAATTGGACAAATTCTTTATCTGTAGAGCTTAATCGTGACCATGTTATAAGTACTCGCGAATTACTATATTTAAATGGTTCCATTGAGTCAAAACGAGGCTTATATCCTACTAACTCATCTTATGTTCATGGCGCTATTTTTAATTTACATCAGATTACGCTTAATCAATTACGATTAGATTTTGGTTGGCGTTATCACCAATACCGCATTAATCTTTTTGATTCTACTCTTGGTCCTATCAAAGTAAAGCCAAATGCACTTGTTTATTTGGCAGGTGCATCTTTTTTATTATCAGCTGCAATAACATTTTATGGAAATATAAGCAGTGGCTATCGGGCTCCCAATATTGATGATATGGGAACTGTAGGCGTTATTGATTTTAGATACGAAGTTCCTGCTTATGATTTGAAGCCTGAGGAATCTTTAAATAAGGAGTTGGGAATACGTTGGCGTAAACAAAAAATCTTTGCAACAACGTCCTTATTTCACACCTCGTTTCATAACTTAATTACTAGAATTAAAACAGAGCGAATAATCAATAATTATTCGGTATATATTAAACAAAATATTGAAAGAGCATTTATTTGGGGAACAGAATGGACCCTGGATGGCCAAGTAGGAAAAAATTGGAAGGGTGCAGTAAATTTCACTTATTTGTTTGGACAAAACGTTACACGTAATGAGCCTATGCGTCGAATACCACCGATGACTTGTAACTTCAACATTCAATATGCAATGGGTAATCAGCAGGTAGGACTTTTTCTTGAAAGCGCAGGATTACAAGACCGATTAGCACAGGGCGATAAAGATGATACTCGTATCCCAGTTGGAGGAACACCCGGATTTTCAATTTGGAATTTATCTATTTCTGGAAAATTAAATTTTGTAAAGTATCGAGTACTTTTTTACAACCTTTTTAATAAAGACTTTCGTACACATGGTTCAGGTATCAATGGTATGGGACGAGCTATCACCATTTCTACCTCCATTGCATTAAATAACAAAAAATAATCTTATGAAAAATAAATTAGTTGTGTTGATGTTTGCTCTTTTTGCTATTCAAGTAAGTGCACAACAACAATTACCCGACCCCGTTTTATTGCCTAATGGTTGGAAATTAACTCCTGCCGGTGTGTCAATTGCATTAGGAGATCTTCCCTTAAATATGATTTCAAATCACAGTGGTACATATGTTGCAGTTACAAATAATGGACAGAGCACACAAACACTTCAGTTATTTGATATAAGCCAAAAAAAATTACTAGATGAAGTTGTTATTCCAAAATCGTGGTACGGGCTTGCTTTTTCATCTGATGATCAGTATTTGTTTGCCTCAGGTGGGCATGATAATCAAATATTAAAATATTCTACTAAGGAAGGAAAATTACATTTGGTCGATAGCATTGTTTTAGGTAAGCCTTGGCCTACTAAAATTGGACCTGCAGGAATTACTATTGACGATAAAAAGCAAATTCTCTACGTCGTTACTCGTGAGGATAAAAAACTGTACATTATAAATCTCTTAACAAATAAAATTACTAATACATATGGCCTTGGTGCTGAAGCGTATGATTGTAAGTTAAGTCTTAATAAAACTGAATTATATATTTCACTGTGGGGAGGAGATAAAATTTTAGTGTTAAATACAGATACTAAACGATGGATAAATACCATTCCTGTTGGCGATAACCCCAATGAAATACTTCTTTCGCCCAGTGGAGATAGATTATTTGTTTCCAATGCAAATGATAACTCTGTTTCAGTTATAGATCTTAGATCTAAAAAAGTCACTGAAACATTGGATGCTGCACTTTATCCAAATTCACCAGCTGGTTCAACTTCTAATAGTATTGCATTAGATCCCAAAACGAGCTATTTGTATATAGCTAATGCTGATAATAATTGTATTGCTGTTTTTGATACAAAGGCTCCTAATCAAAGTACACCTATAGGATTTATTCCCGTGGGTTGGTATCCCACCTCAGTGCGTGTTATAAATGGTCAACTTTGGGTTGCAAATGGTAAAGGGATGGCTTCAAAAGCAAATCCTTTTGGCCCTTCTCCAATAAGAAAAAGGGAAGAAGTTATTCACCATGGGTTTTCTACAAAGCCAGGAAATGAAGTAGAATATATTGGAGGACTTTTTAAGGGAACACTTTCAATTATACCAATACCCTCAAAATCGATATTATCGTATTATACAAAAGCAGTTTATAAAAACTCCCCTTATCATCCTTCCAAATTTAATAATGCGGACTCCTTGGCTTCAGGATATCCAATTCCCATGTCGGACGGGGTTACTTCGCCTATTAAGTATGTCTTTTATGTAATTAAAGAAAATCGCACCTATGATCAAGTATTAGCAGATTTACCGCAGGGAAGAGGTGACACATCCTTACTATTATTTGGAAGAAAAGTTACTCCTAACCAACATCATCTTGCCGAGCAGTTTGTACTTCTTGATAATTTTTATGTAAATTCAGAAGTAAGCGCGGATGGGCACAATTGGACAATGGGCGGGTATGCAAATGATTATTTGGAGAAAACGTGGCCCTCTAGTTATGGAGGCAGAGGAGGAACGTATGGTGGCGAGGGGGAGCGTGTAATTGCTAATAATAAGGATGGATTTTTTTGGGATAATTGTTCCCGATATGGCATAAGTTTTCGATCTTATGGAGAATTTGTTAGTGGCGATAAGCCTACTATTCCTGTTTTAGAAAAAAATATTTGTACATATTTTCCTGATTATAATTTGTCTATTCGGGATACCACCCGATTTAGAATGTGGGAAAGAGATTTTGATTCACTATTGGCATTAAATAAGGTTCCACAATTTAATACAGTTCGATTTGGGAATGACCATACAGAGGGTTTAAAACTAAATAGGCCTACACCATTTGCACATGTCGCTGATAATGACTTGGCAGTGGGGATGTTTATCGAAAAGTTGGCAGCGTCTTCAATTTGGAACCAGACCGCAATTTTCATTGTTGAAGACGATGCCCAAAATGGAGCAGATCATATTGACGCTCATCGAAGTACAGCTTATGTAGCAGGTGGGTTTGTTAAACGAGGATATGTCGATCACACATTATACACAACAGCCTCTATGCTTCGTACGATGGAATTAATTCTTGGATTACCACCTCTTACACAGTATGATGCCTCTGCGACTCCCATGTGGAGATGTTTTGATAAAGAATCAAAAGCCTTTCCGTTCAAAGCTTTAATACCTTCTGTTAATTTGAATGAAATTAACTCTGCTACAACTGAGTGGCAAAAAAGAAGTGAAAAATTTGATTTTACAAAAGAAGATAGCAATGATGACGTGGAGTTTAATCGAGTTTTATGGCATGGTATAAAAGGAGCTCGTCCGTATCCTGGCCCACGCCGTTCTGCTTTTGTAATGCCTTTAAGTGAATAATTTAATAACGTCTTATTTATATTTTCTTAATAGGACTTTCACACTTTCCTAACAATTGGCTTTGACTTTTGCTAACTAATATCAAAGCCAAAATTATGAGAGTTTTTTTCCATTCACTTCAAAAGCGATTCAGCTTTTTGCTACTTAGTTTACTCCTCGCTAATTTTCTAAGTGCACAAAATCGCATAACAGGAAAGATTTTAGCAGAGGAAGGACGTCAGCCCATTATAGGAGCCACTATCGTATTAAAAGGACAAAGCCGCACTACTCTTAGCGACAAGAATGGAATTTTTTCGCTTGAAGGAAAGGCTGGAGATATTCTTACAATTTCTAGTCAGGGATTTATGAACCAAGAGGTATCTGCCTTGAATGAACCCATGACTATCATTCTAAAAAGTGAGATCAAAGATCTCAGTGAGGTAATTGTTACCGCATTAGGTATTAGGAAGGAAAAAAAGAAGTTAGGCTACGCAATTCAAGAGTTGAAAGGTGATGAATTGACTGTTGCTCGTGAAACGAACGTTGTAAATCAATTAGCAGGAAAAGTTGCGGGTGTTACAGTTGTGGGAAGTCCCTCTGGAATAGGCGGATCTGCTCGTGTGACCATTCGTGGTGAGCGTTCAGTTGATTTAAATAAGAACCAGCCACTTTATGTAGTGGATGGAGTTCCCATCAGCAATTCAATTACCGGTGGATCTGGTCGTGGAAATCTGGAAGTTGACTTTGGAAATGGTGCAAGTTTTGTAAACCCTGATGATATTGAATCAATGACCGTGTTGAAAGGCCCTGCTGCTTCGGCCTTATATGGGTCCAGAGCTGCGAATGGTGTAATATTAATTAAAACAAAATCAGGTAAAAAGCAAAAGGGAATTGGTGTTGAAGCAAGCACAAATCTGACAGTTGAAACCCCGCTTAAGTTGCCTGAATACCAAACCGTTTACGGTCAAGGAAATGGAAGCGGTGGAAATTTTGCGTTTGTAAATGGTGCGGGAAGTGGTCTTGCTGATGGAACGGATGAAGGTTGGGGTCCTGCTTTTAATGGTCAAAGTTTTCCGCAGTTTAATTCTCCTCGTACTCTAAACGGTCAATTAATTAACTACACTGGAGGTGATTTGAATGCCCCAGTAGGAAGTGTAATTACTCCAAGTCCCTGGCTTGCTGATAAGAATAACCTACGTGATTTTCTTCAAACAGGTACCACTTACACTAATAACGTTTCATTAGTGGGCAGCAATAAAGAATCTGATTTTAGGTTGAGCTATACAAATGTTAATCAAAAGGGAATTGTTCCTAATACTGATCTAAATCGTAATACGATTTCATTTTCTGGTGGATACAATTTAACTCCAAAATTTTCAGCTAGAACTTTTGTGAGCTATATCAAAAGCGAAAGTGATAACAGACCTTCAATCAGTTACGGAACTGAAAGTATCATGTATTTATTTAACTGTTGGTTGCCAGCATCGGTAAACGTAGATGATATGAAACGTTTATGGCAGCCAGGTTTAGAAAATTTGAAGCAATACAGCTGGAATTATAATTATCATGATAATCCTTATTTAACAGTTTTAAAGAACACAAACGGGCAGTATTATGACCGTTTAATTGGAAATATAATTCTTAAATACGAGTTTACTAATTGGTTGAACTTACAAGTAAGAACAGCTACTGACTGGAGTAATGAGCGCAGGGAGTATCGCCGTGCGTTTAGTACACAGCGTTTTCCCTTTGGGCAGTATCGTGAAACAGCAATTGTAAATGAAGAGAGAAATACGGATTTTTTGTTTTCTGCTAACAAGAACATAAACAGTGATTTCACTTTCTCAGGGACATTTGGAGGCAATCAGATGAAGCAAATTTCTAGATTTGACGAATCTGTAGCCGGACAGCTTAATATTCCTGAAATTTATAGTTTGAATAACTCCAGAATTGCGCTTGTTACGGAGCAAAACAATGTTGGTAAGCGAATCAATAGTTTATATGGAAGTGCTGGTATTGCTTTCAAGAATAAAATATTTTTAGATATCACAGGACGTAATGATTGGAGCTCAGCTCTTACGCTTCCTGAAGATCTATTAGCGTTTGGAAAAGAAGACAATTCTTATTTTTATTCTTCATTTGCGCTGAGCGCTATTGTTAGTGATTTAGTGAAATTGCCCAAGGCCATCAACTTTATGAAAGCAAGAGCTAGCTTTGCGCAAGTAGGTAATGATACTGATCCATTTACATTTACACAAACGTATAGCCGTAGTGAACCCTTTGGTGCGTCTCAAATATATGGAGAGACAAGCCGTTTGGCTAACCTAAATCTGAAGCCTGAAATTAGCTCTGCAGTTGAATTTGGTACCGACATTCGCTTTTTAGGTGGAAGAATTGGTTTAGATGCTACGTACTATCATAGTAACACTAAAAATCAAATTTTAAATATTCCATTAACTGGAACAAGTGGATATAATTCTCGTGTGATTAATGCTGGGTTAATTCAAAATTATGGTGTTGAAGTTATGTTGACTGCAACACCTATTAAGAAAGCCCATTTTACTTGGGATGCGTTTGTAAATTTTTCTGCCAACAGAAGTAAAGTTGTTGAGTTAAGCGATGGTTTAACTAATTATGTTATGGCAACAAGACGTGTTACTGTGGAGGCGCGTGTAGGTGAGCGTATGGGAAATCTGTATGGCATTGGCTTTGCCCGCGTACAAAGTACTGATCCCTCTGCTCCTTATTATGATGCAACAGGTAAGTACACAGGCCAAATGGTATTTGCAGCAAATGGAAGACCTATTAGAACCACCAATAGAATTTATCTCGGTAATTATAACCCAGATTGGTTAATGGGCCTAGGAAATAATTTTTCTTATAAAGGAATCAAATTGAGTTTCTTATTTGATATACGCCAAGGTGGACGATTATACTCTGAAACACAAACAGTTGGGCGTGAAGGAGGTATTATTACTGAAACCTTAGAGGGTAGAGCTAATGGATATGATCTTACGATAAATGGTAACGGAGTAATTGGTCAAGGTGTTGTAGTAAACTCATCAGGTGGTTTTAGTCCTAACACAACAAAAGTAACTGCAAGAGAGTGGCACACTGCTTGGACTGGTGGAAGAGGTATTGCTGAGGGTGTTATGTATGACGCATCTTTCATTAAGCTTCGTGAATTACAAATTGGTTATACTCTACCTGACAAATGGTTTGGCAAATCACCCTTCCGTTCTGTTAGTGTAAATCTAGTTGGCCGTAATTTATTACTATGGGATCGTGTACCACATGTTGACCCAGAGGTTATGTCATATACTGGTGGGACTGCGTTACCAGGTATTGAAAACATGAGTATTCCAACTACACGTAGCTATGGAGTTAATTTGAGTTTTAAATTCTAAATACCATTCAACAGTACTATTTTATGAAATATCTAGTAATCTTAACATTTGTTGCATCGCTGGTGATTATGCCGGGTTGTACAAAGGATTTTCGTGAAACCAACACCAACAGAAATAATCCAACTTCGGTTACGCCCGACCTGTTACTTAGTGGTATTATTAAAAGCACATTGGACCAGCAGGTTAGTGAAGCCTGGGGCATTGGAAATATAGTAGCACAGTACCATGCTAAAATTCAATTTGTGAATGAAGATCGATACGGCTGGAATGAGCAAAATGGTATTTGGAATAACGTTTACGGAAATTACCGAAATCTTCAAAACATTTTCACTCAGGTTGGGACTAATACATCTAGTCCCTATTATGGAGTTGCATTAATTTTAAAGTCATGGATGTTCTCACTTGCAACAGATGCTTATGGAGATGTTCCCTACAGCGAAGCTGGAAAAGCAAAATCAGATGGGCTTTATCAGCCAAAGTATGATAAGCAAGAGGATATTTATACTGGAATATTAGCTGACTTAAAAAAGGCTAATGAGGTGTTAGCTACTGCAAATGGACCCTTTTCTGGCGATTTAATTTTTGGAGGTGGTGCCTCTTCCTTGATCAAGTGGCGTCGATTAGCCAACTCATTACGCTTGCGCTATCTACTTCGTTTATCAAAGCAAAAAAGTGTAACCACAGAAATGCAAGCTATACTCTCTGATCCAACAAATAACCCGATTTTCACTGGAAATTCAGATAATGCGGAGTTACGTTACTTATCAGCAGCTCCTAACCAGTGGCCATTATATGGCTCCAGAGTAGGTTCCTTTGATGAGTTTAGAGTTAGTAAAACTTTGACCGATCGCTTATCGACATTAAATGACCCTCGTGTTCGTGTATTTGGACGACCTACCCAAGCATCTGTCGCCGCTGGATCTCCCGTTATTTTGGGTATTCCTAATGGATTGAGTGATGTTGCTGCACTTGCCTATAATGGCGGAGTACAAGGTGTTTCCAGAGTTGGTTACACATTTGCTTGTTTGGTTTGCAATGATGCAGGACAGACTCCTCCTGTAGCAGATGCACCGCGTGCAATATTGATGAATTATGCAGAATTGCAATTTATTTTAGCAGAAGCAAGGAAAAAAGGAATTATTACAACTGGTGACGCTACCACATATTATAATAATGGAATTACAGCCAATTTTGCATATTGGCAATCGGTAGTACCCGCTGCCTATAACATTAATGTAGCAATTCCAACTGGTTATTTGACGCAGCCTGCTGTTCAGTTAATAGGAACAGATAGTGAGATTCTTCAAAAAATTGCTCTACAAAAATGGATTGCTCTTTACTTTAACGGTTTAGAGGCTTGGTTTGATTGGAAAAGAACAGGGCTACCCGAAATTATCCCTGGACCTGCTAATTTAAATAGTAATAAAGTTCCAGTGCGATATATATATCCTTTAACGGAGCAAGCCTTGAACGGCGCCAATAGAACTGCAGCAGTTCAACGCCAAGGAGCAGATGATTTAAACACACGTAGCTGGATTTTCAAATGAGAAGCATAACTTTCTTTTTGAAGCACATCCTTTTGGGTGTGCTTCTTTTTATATCTATTGTCCATTTAAAAGGACAAACTATAATAACATTACAGGCCCCTGGAAGAGATTCTCTTACTATTATTCGAGATAATGGCTTTGCTGTTTTACCTAGCGGTAGGCTTGTTAAGCCAGTTGGACTTGTAAAAAAAATAACAAACGATCCTTTTGGATTAACTGTTTCTCCAGATGGAAAATTTGCGGCAACACTTCATAATGGGGTATTATCCTTATATGATGTTCAAAAGGATTCTGTTACACGAATTCCTGATTATTCAAAAAAAATTGCCTCTCCTTTTCCCAAAGGATCTCTCATTGGTGTTTCATTTGCGAATGATGGTAAAACAATTTTTTTAAGTGCGGGAGATGAGGGTTCCGTAATTGTTTTTGACTATCTCAATTTAAAAGTGATTCAAGTAATTTCCTTAAACGGAGAATTTAATGGAAAAAAATACCAAGATAGTTTTACTTCGGATTTAGTTTTTCTGCCTGAAAAAAATGAATTATTGGTTTTAGATTTAGCTAATTACCGACTAGTACGAATTAATGCCTACACAAAAAAAATTATCGCTTCTATTTCCACTGGCAGATTACCATTCGGATTAGCGATAAGTCCTGATAAAAAAACGGCACTAGTTGCTAATGTCGGTATGTATGCATACTCTCTTATTGCGGGTGCAACCAAAGAAAATTATGATTCAATTTTAATCAGTAACCATCCCTATGGTCACAATACCTCAGAGTCTCGAAATGGTACTATAATTAATGGAAAACAAATTCCGGGGGTTGGAGATCCGAATGCCGAGGAGGCAATGAGCGTTTTTATTATTGATCTTGATTCTAATCAAGTTCGTAGTAAAGTAAAAACGGGTTTATTAGTTGGAGAAATTATTGATGATAAAGAAGTAATTGGTGGTTCAAGTCCAAATAGTATTGCGATTGGTAATCAATATGCATTTGTAAGTAATGCGACCAATGATAATATTTCTGTAATTGATTACCGAACCGGAAAAATAGTCAAGCACATTCAACTTCAAATTACTCCCGTTTTAGATTCAGTTAGAGGGTACCTACCCTTTGGAATAACATTATCCCCTGATCAAAAAAAGTTGTATGTAGCCTTACTTGGCTTAAACGCAGTGGCCGTTGTGGATATTGAAAATTCTAGGGTTGAGGGCTTGATTCCAACTGGTTGGGGGCCCACCCGAGTTCAACAAGATGCCAAGGGTGAGCATCTGTTTATTGTTAGCTGTCGTGGTTTTGGGGCAGGGCCAAATGGAGGAGCAAATTTTAAAGCGCCCATTCAAGGGACCTATGTTGGGGATATTCAGCTTGCGACTTTGCAATATCTTGATACACCCTCTGCTGCCGAGCTAAAAGAGTATACAAATAATGTACTCTCTTATACCTTTAAAAATTATAGAAGCGGTAATGACAACTTAATACTTCCAGTTTATCCTGGACAATATATATCTCCTGTTAAACACATCGTTTATATAACAAAGGAAAATAGAACCTACGATGAAGTATTTGGTCAGTTGAAATTCGCAAATGGTGACTCCACATTAGCTCGATTTGGTTTGGGTGTAACTCTGAAGGATAAAAATGGATCTAATCTTTATAATGTTAACGTTACACCTAACCACCATAAACTTGCAAAACAATTTTCTTTTAGTGATAATTTCTACTGTGATAGTGATGCTTCTATACACGGACATCACTGGATGATGGGGGTTATACCTAACGAATGGGTAGAGACTAATTCAAATACTTCAAAAACGGCAAAATTATTTTCAGAAGCACCTGGCAGAAGATTTCCAGGGTCAACTGGAAGTATGGATCCTGAGGATTTTGCTGAAACGGGAGGGCTATGGGAAGCATTAGAAAGATCCGGAATTGAGTTTTATAATTTTGGTGAAGCCAATGAAACTGCGCACGTCAGAGAAAATTGGTACGATACCTCAACAGGGGCTGCACATGGTGTAATGGTTCCCATGCAAAGAGCTTTACATAAACGCACCAGCCAAAATTACGCTGGGTATAATATGAATATTCCTGATCAATTTAGAGCCTATCAATTTGAAAAGGAATTCACTGCAAAGTGGCTTGCAGGAAAAGATGCCTTACCTCCACTTATCACCATTCAGTTACCTAATGACCACACAACCTCTCCTCGTCCCGCCGATGGATATCCCTACACACACAGTTATGTAGCAGACAATGATTTGGCACTAGGTCGGATGCTTCATTTTTTGTCAAGAACTCCTTACTGGAAAAATATGTTAGTGATTATTACAGAGGATGACCCCCAGGGTGGAGTAGATCATGTAGATGCCCATCGTAGTTTATTAATGATGGCTGGGCCCTATGTCAAAAAAGGGTATGTTTCGCACACCCATGCAAACTTTTCATCTATATTAAAAGTTATTTATAATATTCTTGGTATTTCATATGTAAATCAATATGACATAACGGCCTCGCTTTTATCTGATTATTTTACAAACTATCCCGATTTTACTCCTTATACACTCGAATCTTCCGATTTAAGAATCTTTGATCCCAATAAAGCTTTAAAAAAATATAATTACGAGCTAGATTGGAAGAAAATAATTCAGGGTCCAGCCATGGATGATGTCAATGACATTAAAAAACAGCATTACCAACTAAACAAGTAGAAATGCCAACGCCTTTACCTTTTACCCCAGAACAAGTTGCTGAGGAAATCGTTTCATTATTCAATGAGCATGGTGACAGTGATTACATCGGAGAGGAAGTATCTCAAATACAACATATGACGCAGTGTGCAACGTTAGCACAAAGAGATGGGCGATCTGAAGAAGTAATCTTGGCAGCTCTATTGCATGACATTGGTCACCTATGTGAGTACGTAATGGCGGTAGATCGTATGGATAAATTTGGCGTTGTCGATCATGAATTTTTAGGGCAAACATTTTTGCGGGAGCGTGGATTTTCTGATTCAGTTTGTAAAATGGTAGCCTCACATGTGAATGCCAAGCGGTATTTGACTTACCGCGACCCCCTTTACTATGATTTGTTATCAGAGGCTAGTAAAGAGACTTTAGAAGTTCAAGGAGGTCGTATGACTTCAGATGAAGCTTTAACTTTTGAGATGGATCCGCTTCATTTGCATTATGTACAATTACGTAAATGGGATGATCAAGCTAAAAATCCATCCATTTCTCCCTTACCTATTGAGACATTTAAGGACTTGATTGTTCGTCATCTACAGTTACAACAGGCATAATAGTGTATTCCCTTAGCAAAATTAATGTCACTAATTTTTATTCTAAAAGCTTATTGATTTTACATGCATCGCTAAGTGCTTTTATTGTTTACACATGCATGTATGCTGTTCGGAAGCCATATACTGCTTCTTCTTTCGAGGGACTTCAACAATTTGGTATCTCCTATAAAGTTGTATTAGTTACTTCTCAGGTTATTGGCTATATGCTAAGTAAGTTTATTGGCATCAAGGTTATTTCTGAAGTGCAGCCCAATAGTCGTCCTAAATATATAATTGGATTAATATTAATAGGTTGGCTTGCCCTTTTGTTTTTTGCAATTGTCCCTTTTCAATTCAAATTTATTTTTCTTTTTTTAAACGGTCTGCCGCTTGGAATGATATGGGGATTAGTATTTAGCTATTTGGAAGGAAGAAAGTTCACAGACTTAATGGGATCACTTTTGGCAACAAGTTTTATAATCTCATCGGGTATAGCAAAAACTGTTGGACGTCATATTTTGAGCACCACAGTATTTGATCAATGGTGGATGCCGTTTATAACTGCTTCGCTTTTTTTATTGCCACTGCTTTTTTTTACTTATTTACTAAGTAAGGTGCCTGCACCCTCAATTGAGGATCAAAAAGAGCGATCTCCTCGTTTTCCGATGAATAATAAGCAACGGGGAGATTTTATAAGAAAGTACGGAGTATTAATGATTGCCCCTGTTATGACTTATATGTTATTAACCGCCCTTAGAGATTTTTGCGAAGATTTTGCACTTGAATTATGGATAGAAACAAATCAGGCCTCAACTATATTTCTCTTTACGCAAACTAGTACGATTGCCGGATTTATTGTCATGGGCTTTGTGGGGTTATTATTTTTAATTCGAAATAATTTTAAAGCATTTCAAACTATACACATCTTTGTTGTTTTGGGTTTTATTTTATGTGTTGTGAGTACTTATTTATTTCAACTAAACTTGTTGAGCCCAGTTAGCTGGATGATTTGTGCTACTACAGGTTTGTATATGGGTTATGTTTCTTGTAACAGTATTTATTATGAGCGCATGATAGCTAGTTTTCAAATACAAGGAAATGTTGGTTTCGTTATGTATATCGCAGACGCATTTGGTTACTTGGGAACGGTTCTGGTTTTATTATTAAAAGAATATTTAGACTGGAAAGTGAATTGGGTTTCTTTTTTTACAATTGCATTCTATATCTCCAGTTTATTGGGAATTATATTCATTTTAAGCTCGCTTTGGGGGTTTAATCGTAAACATCAATTGATAAAATATGCCTAAAAATGCAATTGTTATTGGGGCTGGAATTGTAGGACTTTCTACTGCCAGGGCGTTAGCAGAACAGGGATGGCAGGTAACAGTCTATGAAAGATCTGCTACTGCGCAAGGAGCTTCAATTAGAAACTTTGGAATGATTTGGCCAATTGGCCAAAAATCTGGCAAGCAATATGAGCGTGCCATGCGAACCAAATCAATTTGGAAACAAATTTGTCAAGAAACAGGTTATTGGATAGAGGAATCAGGAAGTCTTCATTTGGCAAAATCGGAAGAGGAAAAGGAGACTATGCAAGAATTAGGGGAAATTTTTTCAAAGGAAAGGCCAGTCCAATGGATATCACCTGCTCAAATTGCGCAATTAAGTGATGCTCCCCGGCAGGATAATTTGTATGGTGGTTTGTGGAGTGCTGATGAAGCAATAGTTGAATCTAGGTTAATTATTCGTGATTTACCAATATATCTGCAAGAGCGATATTCAATTAAATTTCTATTTCAACAAACCATCACTAATGTTGGAACTGGATTTATTCATGTTGATAATAAGCGTGTCGAAGCTGATTTAATTTTTATATGTAATGGAGCAGATTTTCAAACGCTTTATTCATCAATTTTTAAAAACTATTTTATCAAATGTAAACTTCAGATGATGCGTTTGATTGAGCAGCCATCAAAATGGAGAATAGGCCCTTCTATTTGCGGGGGTCTTTCATTAGCGCATTATAAAAGTTTTGAAATAGCTTCCTCTTTGCCGTTGCTAAAAGAAAAGTTACACGAAAAATATCCAGCCTATTTTAATTATGGTATACATGTTATGGTTTCACAAAATCATTTAGGCCAGCTTACAATCGGGGATAGTCATGAGTATGGCGAAAACATAGATCCATTTGACAAAAGTCTGGTTAATGAGTTAGTATTAAACTACTTAAAGGAGCTTGCTAATTTTAAAGATTGGTCAGTAATACAAACTTGGAATGGTGAATATGCAAAATTGTCAAATGGTGGGACAGAGTTTATTTATGAGGCAGAGCCAGGTGTCTGGATAATAAATGGTTTTGGGGGGGCGGGTATGACCTTAGCGCTTGGTACAGCAGAGGAATGTTGTCAGCAGTTTTAAGTTTATCCACTAAAATTTAACATTATACCCAAGTAACATTTAAGTAAGAACATAATAACAATTTCTTTACACACAAGGCAGACCTTGAAAGAAATATTATTAGTGGAGTCTATTGTTTTTGATCATACAAGAAAATTGATTCATCATGGCATTTTTAATAAGCTAAATGATAAACAATTTTCGCTTCTGTATATTGCCTTATTACGCGATATTTCATCTAATGCGACGTTTGATTTATTGCGTTTATGGCGTGAAGCTGATTTTTCGCGGTCTCATTTAAAATATAAATTATTGACTGACACCAATTCTATTTTAAAAAAATACGGTATGCCGCTTTTGGATGAAAAATTTTGTTTAGAGTAAATTTAACTTTATTTGAATGATTAAATTGGTTGTATTTGATTTGGCAGGAACAGTTTTGGACGAACAAAATATTGTTTATAAAACATTACATCGATGTATAAATGAATCAGGTATTCCTGTTTCTTATGAGAAAGTAATTGAAATTGGTGCAGGAAAAGAAAAAAGCCAGGCGGTTAGGGATATTCTGAGTCAATATTCCTTGGATTCATCATTACATATACAGGGAGCTATCTACAATTTTTTTTTGCAAGAGCTTAGTAATAAATATTCTTCTTTAGAAGTTAAACCAATGTTAGGTGCGGAAGAAGTCTTTATGAAACTGCGCACACTAAAAATATTTATTGCTTTCAATACCGGCTATAACCGAACTACCACAGAGCAATTGATAGCTAAACTAAATTGGAAAAAACAAGTCCACTACGATTTAATTATTACATCATCAGAAGTGGCGCGCTCAAGGCCTGCTCCAGATATGATATGGCGTGCTATGGAGTTACTTGGTATTCAATCTGCAGATAAGGTTATAAAAGTTGGAGATTCCTGTACGGATATTATTGAAGGTAAAAATGCAGGATGTAGATTTTCAATTGGCATTACTACAGGGGCTCAAACACACGATGAATTATTGACCTCTTCTCCCGATTTCGTTATTGATCAACTCAATGAGCTACTGCCCATTATTAAAGGGGTATAAATACTTGATTAAAAATGTTGCTTAATAAAAAAATAGTGGTAGTGATGCCTGCCTATAACGCTGCATTGACATTACAGCGAACATTAGCAGAAATACCAACCGATATTGTGGATGAAATTGTACTTGTAGATGATTGTAGTACTGATAAAACTCTAGAAGTCGCAAACGTATTGGGACTAAAACATGTAATCCCACATGAAGAAAATAAGGGATATGGAGGGAACCAAAAAACGTGCTATCAGTACGCTCTTAATTTAGGTGCAGATATAATTATTCTTTTACACCCTGATTATCAGTATACCCCAAAACTAATTACATCCATGGCCTCAGTAATAGCTTATGATGTATATCCAGTGGTGTTTGCTAGCCGAATATTAGGTAATGGGGCTTTACGCGGAGGAATGCCCATTTATAAGTATTACGCAAATCGCCTTCTTACTTTTTTTCAAAATATTTGTTTTTCTCAAAAACTTTCTGAATATCATACTGGTTACCGGGCATATAGTAAACAGGTACTTGAGTCTATCGAATTTAAAAAGTGTAGTGATAATTTCATCTTTGATAATCAAATTATTGCACAGCTATTTAACAAAAAAGTATTAATTGGTGAGCTAACTTGTCCTACAAATTATTTTGCTGAGGCAAGTAGTATAAATTTTAAGCGGAGTCTTATTTACGGAATTGGATGTGTAGGTGTTTCAATCCGGTATTTATTACATCAATGTCGAATTTGGAATTATCATTTACTAAAATAGCGTCTTTTATAAAATACAAATCCATTTTTTTCGCTGTCTATTTCTAAATAAGCAGAATAATTCTCTATAACTTTTTTCTTATCTGTGACCTTACTAACAAAATAAAAGCCAGTGGGACTTGTTCTTATCAAACTATCCTTGTTGAGGATTGCATTTTCTGGCTTACTATTTCCATAAAAATACTGGGCATAACTTTTAAAATAAAGTGTTTCTATCGGCACGTTTTCTTTTGATTTAGTCTTATAAAAGTCAATAGCCGCTCGCTGAGTATACTGTTCAATGCGCGGTATAAAAAAAGTAGTAATTGATTGTATTATTAAAAGAGATGTGATAAATAATATTTGTATTGCCAGAGAAAGTTTTAATTTATTTTTTGAAAGAATATAAAACAAAATGACTCCAATAATCAGTAAGATTCCTGGTAAAGTTAGCCATATTGGCCAATCTACTTCTGCATTCATATTTTGGGTTGCGAATAAATCATTCTTAGTCATCCATTTTAAAAGTGATTTGTTTTCTCCAATTAATGGCAAAATGATTAATAGTAGACTCCAGATAATGCCTAGCACCAGTATCAGTATTCGTATAAGTTTAGATATGTATTTTTCTGATAAGACTACTAGTATACTATAGGCTGCTAAAAATGATATTGGAAAATAAGCTAACGAGGAATAATGAACAATCTTTGTTTTGACTATAGAAAATAGTATGATAACAACAGCTAATAACACTGTCATCCCTTTTCTTGTCATTGCTAAATCATTTGACTCCCAAAGGTATTTTTTTGATGAAAATAGAAAAAGGGAAGCGGGAAAACAGCCAATTAGAAGTACTACAATGTGGTAGCCTATAAACCCGCCATGGCCTGCGTCTTTAGTTGTCGCTAGTCTTATTTGGTAAGTTATAAATTCATCAATGAATTGGAAACCATTTTTATATACTTCCCATCCAAACCACGCCACTGTAAATAATGAGGTTACAGTGGCTAAAAGTGCAATACATTTCAAGCTTAAATTAAATTGTCGCACATGCACTATTGCCAACGATATGATTGCGCACCCCACAATTAATATAGCGACGGGTCCTTTTGTTAAAACTGCTAAGCCTAAAAAAAGGCCTGATAGTTCTATATAATAACTGTTGCTTTTTAATGTGGCATTTTTAATAAAGAAATAAAACGAAAAAAATATAAATAGATTAAACCAGGGATCAATGATGCCACTCTTGAAATACATATGCGGTAGAAATGAGCATCCATAGCAAATGGCCCACCATATTCCAAATTTTGAATTTCGTAATTCTGTTCCAATCAAAAATAGCGAGGTTAAAGTAAGAATACCTGCTATCGCATTGGGAAATCTGGCGGCAAATTCATTTATTCCAAATAGTTTCATGGATATAACTTGCATCCAAATAAATAATGGGGGCTTTTCCCAGAATGGATGAAAATTAATTTGTACACGTTCAAAATTTCCACTTACAATCATTTCTCGTGCGCTTTCGGCAAAATTGATTTCATCCCAATCAAATAAATGAGCATTGCCAAGAGAATGCGTGAATAAAAGAGCACTTAAAACTCCAATAATTATTATTGTTAAAGATGTTTTCAACTGTTAAGTAAATTTCTTTTTTTTCTCGAAAAAAATTTAATAATTAACGAAAGCACTAAAATTGTTAACATAAGATTTCCTCCAATAATTGTTGCGTTGGTTAATATGTTTTTTTTAAGATAAAGTATCGCCATACTATTTCGATTGATATATTTCCCTTTGTCACTTCGGTATAGTGGATTGAAATACACCTCAATAGAGTCTTTTGTAGTGATTTCTATTCTAACGTAGGTATCTTTAGGGCTTGGTTTATAAAAATCATAGCTTGAATTTGTTGTTTGTTTAAGTAGCCCTTTATTACTTCTCCACTTTATAGTTAATGGTTCATTTAGTTGAACGTTTATAGTGTCTCTTTTTATTTCTATTTCTGAAATAAGCTTTTGTAGCCTTTCGATTTTTTGTTTACGTTGAATCAAGTTAGCGCTAGACTTATGGTTAAGACTTACTGAAGCGCATTGTCCTTTTTTGAGCGCTTGTAGTAGTGATAGTTCATTTTCATATTTTTTAAATAACAGGGTAAGATGATTACCTAGTTCTGAGTCATTATAGACATTATGAAAATCATCGTTTGCAATCAATGTTACTGGATGGCCATAGGTGAGGGCGGTATCCCAGTAATTAGTGAAATTATGATTTGGACGTAAGCCCTCCATTAAGTGATATTGCTGAAGATATTTGAAATCATTTATTTTATACCCACCTCTAATGCCCGGATGATTAATGCAAATTACTGAGTTGGTATCTTCACTCAGTAGGTTTAGAATATGTTGTTTTTGGTTTAGTGTTTGTGGTAGAACATAATCTTTCCAAATTACATTGTTGCTTCCCAAAATCAATTGATGTGTTTTATTTATATTTATTCCGTGCTCGTAAACTTTAATTTTGTCATTTTTATTTTCAACAAAGTGATATTGTGAAATGGCTGAAAAATAAAAGCCAAGACTGTCATATTTTTTCTTTGCTAAATCTGAATTTCCTTTACCATTTGTAAAACCCTGCCATGCTTGTGTATGACCATGTAGGTTTATGGGAAACGTGTTACTCAGCGACAAATTTTCATACGGGTTGTAAAAATTATTGCCTTTAAATGTCTCCGGTTTTTTAATTACGTAACGGGGTGCAAAAATGTACTGATCGGAAATCAGATAATATATTGTTGCAAGAAGTGTTAAGCCAGCGACCTTAAAAGATGACCACATGGTCATTATTTAGCTGTAAAGTCGTAAGAAATTATTTCTTATTTGTTAGGATAAAATGATGAATTAATTAACTAATTAGGAAGAAAAGTCTTTTAATTATTTAAAAATCAATGTATTAAGTCTTATTTTTAAATTCAACTATTTGTGTGGCATGGTGTTTCCCGTGCCATGCATAAAGCTGTAATAACTGCCAAAGTGAAATGTCTCTCTGTTGTTC
>JACCDP010579484.1_pt1 | contig 20973 bp, 21 predicted proteins | sample 7445841 | NCBI WGS metagenome assembly JACCDP01 (sample SAMN15323441, study PRJNA562643) | freshwater metagenome | isolation source: river surface water | place: USA:Blue River Watershed | collected 2017-08-17
ATAATTTAGAACTTCTTCTAACAATTTTTTGTAACTCATAATAGTTTCTTCCTCTGTTATTCTTATTAGGTGAGCAGACTATGTTGTTTGTTATTATTTTTATTATTTAAAACTTATAATTATTTTTTATAGTCTGCTCACCTAATAGGGCGATTAACCCTATTATTTAGTTAAACATTGACTTTCTGAAATTTGATATGACTATTCTTATTCAGATGATCTAACGCTTCTTTGTGTTTACCCGAATGCGCCAAATCTGCTACCTTTTTCATTTCTTCTTCTGCACCTTCGTGACCTTTTGCGCCAGTTTTAATTACTGCACTCGCTGAGAAATTTGTTCCTGGTTTACCCATAATGACGTGGTATGGATTACCGTCATTTTTTCCAAAGTGGATTGTTTTTTCATTACCACTAGAATCTTTGCCGGAGAAAGAAACTCTATCTGTTACTGCTTCCTCCACTTGTTTGCTCTCAAACATGCTAGCGCGAACTTCCTGAGTACGTTGCTCGAGTTTAGCATCAAGTTTTTCTTGTACCAGATGCTGAAATGCCTTCTCGCATTCAATTGTTTTTCCAGATTGAATTGCATTAATTAAATCCATTGTTGTGTAGCTCATTCTTGCTCCTGTTCTTGATCCGGTTGCTCTGTTGTATCTTGTTGAAATTGCATCATTTTCATTTGATTAGTCAATTCTGCAGGCACTGCTTCTTCTCCTTCAGAACCAATTTCTTTCTCAATCTCTTCGATTTCTTCATCGTCCATCTTCAGCACATTCTTTTGAATATACCGTTTTGAATAGTATTTACCAAGGTATGGATCTACTAATTGTAGTGTATTCATGCGATTAGTGATCAGCTCAGCCTCTTTTAATTCGGTGAAGTGATTATCCCGAATAAAATCATACCGAATTTTACTCTTTATGTTTTCCCACTCATCGACTCGAATAATACCCTTAGCGATAAGTTGTATCCTGAGTAGTGAACTAAACAAGAAGCTGAATTTGACTCGAAGTCTACCAACGAATTTATTGAATTTTAATTCTTCTCTGGAAATTTCGTTACTTCTACCCAATGTGAAACCGGACTCGGGCTTCATTCTATTAATAGGTACGTTCAATGACTGGTATAGTTTGTTTTGGAAATACTCTATAAAATCTGATTGAATTAAACTCTGACTACCCGGCAGCGATGATATTTCAGTCCCTTTAGAAGCATCGCGCCGCGCAAGAAAAAAGTCCTCAATCATGGAAGTATGTTTCTTAGAGTCCGCCATTTCGCCTGTAGATACATTATAAACAAGTTTATTCTTAAACTTATTCATAATATCCGTGACATATTGCTCTGCTTTCATCTTTGGCAAATTACCAACATCGATATAAAACACTCTTCGATCCGGCGCTCTCGTGATTGTGTAAATCACAATAGCATCTTCCAACATGCGCAATTGATTAGCAGGTTTAATTGCTTTTTGTAAATGACCTATTGTCATAACATTAGCAACATCCATAATACCAGAATGTACCATCACGATAGAATCTGGATTAAGTTTAATCCCTTGAACAGAATTCTCCACTATACCTTTATCATTGTAAACATAATATTCATCTATGGATACTACAACTTCAATGCCTTTATCATTCTTTTCTTTTTTAATATTCTTGACTTTGCGAATTTTCATCGGATCAATCTGACGAAGTTCCGCTATGCCTTTTTTAATATCATTGTCTTTAAACAGAATGTGAAAATATAATTTTCCATCGACATACCACTGGCGAAATATATCATGCCCACGATCGTTAAATTCAAGTAGATTTAAAACTTCGAAGAAAGCATCATTGAATTTCTTCTTAATGCCTTCAGAAACTTTCAAATTATCCAATTCCAATTTGACTGGATAATCATCCTGATCGGATACTACAGATTCATTGACTATATCATCGATTGCTGATTCAACCTCTGGCATTTGAGCAACTTCTCTGTATCTACGAATCTGATCATTTTCTGTTTTAACTGCACTGTCCAAGTCATACGCATAACCCTGCCACCCACCTCCAACTACAGCTGCATTATTATCAACGATAATAGAACCGTCATTGCGAGATGGAGAAATAACTGATGGAATTTGTTTTCCATCAGTGGATTTCAATTTAAAACCAAAAAAATCAGATAATGCCATAATTTATTAATTAATATTAAACTCGATCAAAGTAGTTATAATTAAATGTAACGTTGTACTCTTGAATTTGATTATTTTGATCCCAGCTCAATTGGATTTCGCCAATAGAAGTTGGGAATGCATCAATCAAATTATATTCCGCAACAACTTGATCATTGCGGTCGAGTTGTTGTACACCTAATTGAACTTGATACAAACTAGGCGCCACAATGCCTGCTGTGGAGCTAGGCGCACTGATAGCATTAACCCAATTTTCAAATGCTTTACGCAATACAAAGTCATTATCATTGTACAATGAAATTGACCATGGATTGAATGTACGCTCACCAGCAAAATACACTGGTCGACCACGATACATGACTTCAACAGGTGCAACATCCATTGAAGGTACAGATGCAGATTTACATAAAAATTCTGCAATAGAACCAGCAGAGCCTGGATTTGCGATTGATGGGAATGTTAATATACAACGAAACTGATTGCTACGAACACCGCCAGTCGCTAAATTAGATTTAAATGCTGAAATATCGGCAATTTTGGGTTCCTCTTTTCTTTCAAATATTATCTTTAGAAATACAATTAATTAATTCATATTTAATAGGGTGCATTTGTTTTACACACCCTATTAGAATTAAACTGCGCCGGCAATCTCATTAAAATCCACTCCGGTTCGAGTGGCAATAAAAGACAATTCTATAAAGTTAATACTCTTTGCTGGACTAATGTATATACTTGCTGCAAATCTATTATTATCCACAACTTCTGGTGTATTGTTTGTTTCGTCGCAAATAACTTTAAATTCATAAATTCCGCGGCGACCTTTAACATCACGCAAGAATGGTTCCACAGTGGAGCGAAATTGAGCTCGACTCTGAACGTCATTCAAGTCAAACAATTGATATTTTGCGCTCGTGGAAATGGCTTTCTGCAAAACAATAAACAATCTACGAACATTGATACGATCAAATGCTGAAGGTTTTGTCAAACCGGTCTTATCGCCAAATAATATCACACCTTGGCCTGGAAAGGAAACTACTGGATTGATATTTGCTTTATATAGTGTGTCTCGATCTGTCTGGCGTGGACTATATGCAAGTTTAACAACGTTTTTAATCTGACCACGATTAAAACCTGCTGGAGAGAACCAAGGATCGTTGGTGGAATCTGTACGAGCGCACAAACCAGCAACGTCGCCATTTAATGGTACCCAACGATATGCGTCGTTGTATCGATCATATTGATATTTGTATCCGCTGTCAATTACAAAATAAGAACTTGAAGGCAATTCATTGCGGTAAGCAATCATTTTTTCTGCAATATCGGAATTGTTGCCAACTAAAATTTCTCCCGAATCTTTATCTTCCGGAGAGATGAATGCCATACAATCTTTACGTACCTCAACTACATTTTGAATAACAAAATTAGCAACTGTTGCGTTTGCTTTACCCGCGATAATCAAACTAACATCAATTTCTTCTTTATTCGAGAATAAATCAAATGCATTAATACGTTGACCATTTGTAGATGTGAGATGATCTAATCCGCCAGATAAATTACGAGTAATTGCTGTGTATAATGTTGTGAAAGTTACTCCAGTTGAAACACTACCCCAATTTGTTCCGGCAAACGGATGATCCATCCACCAGATATATTTTGATTGCGTATTGATTACGTTTTTGTAATATGCGCCAGCGCCATCTTCCTTACGAGCATCGCTTGCTTTGCTTAAAAATGGGAATACTTCGAGTACAGTGCCTGGAGTGCCAGTCCATTTACCGTCTTTGTCGATAACAACGATATGAAGTTCGTCATTAGATGCGCCATTTTTTGAAGCATACGCTGATGTGTTTGGAGCACTTTCGAACAAAGATTTATATTCCCATGTAGCAAATGATGCTGAATCGGCTATTGATACTCGAATAGAGTTACCGATAACACCTGGATATTTTGCTGCAAATTCTCCAACAATAGCCTCGCCATTGGAGAATTTTTGCTCATAATCTGCTTCATTGTTGATCTTCAAACCGCCGTCCACAATAATGATATTTGATTCATTGACTGTTGCAGGAGTAGTAGGAGCGGCGCCGATGTGAGTGATAGTTGCTGTGGGATATGCAGAATAAAAACCGACATCTTCGCGGTAATAACCAGAACCTGGATTTGTAACTTCTATTTTAGTTACTTCACCGCCAGCAACAGTAACTTCCGCAGATGCTTGAATACCGCCCGTGTTCAGAGTTGCTGCTCCAGCAACTGCAACTACGTTTAGTGGATCAGATGGATTCGCAAAACCATTGTTTTGAATAGTAACAGTTGGGATTTCTGTGTATCCTGAACCAGGTTCAGTAATAACAATTCGACCCACAACTGGATTAGATGGATTAGAATCATCCAAAACAGCGACTGCAAACGCTTGTGTTCCGCCTGCAACATTGGGTGCAGAAATTTGGACAGTTGGTGCGAAATCATAATTTGCACCAGCAGATGTTACTGCAATCGATCGAACAGAATCTGCAGGCATCGGAGGGTCAATTGCGATAGTTGCTGCAGTATATCCATCACCACTAGTAGTAACTGGAATAGAACTAACGCCGCCGGTTAAAACACTAACAGCATTACGTTGACCGTGAGTGTCGGATCGAACAATGAGAATATTATTTGAGTAACTTAGGAAGTTTGCTGCAGCAAACCAGTTTGCTGCATTACCTGCAGTAGGTTTACCAAAACGTTGTGCCATAACATTTTCAGAATCAATAGTGGTCACATCCATCACGGGACCCCAAGTTGCTTCGATAACAGCAGCACCGATAGAAGTTGCAACTGCTGGAACTACGTTCGACAAATCAATTTCTTTTACACTAACACCTGGGGATAATTGTATGGACACTGTATAACTCCTTTAAATATTCTTTACTGATTATTTATACTTTTAAAATTTGAAATCTTCCAACTCTTCCTTTGATCCATCATTGAAATAACCGATAGGCATCATCTCTTGTTCTTCCAATGCTCTACGTTCCTCGATAATTCTATCTCTGACGGATTGATCTGTGATTTCTGAGAACCTAGAAGTTGTTGTCAGGTATGCAAACATAACCAGACACATCACCAGATCATCATTTCCAACATCGGCTTCGTATGATTTACCCTTAACAACAAAATTACTCAATTCATACAAAATATCGTAATCATTGATAATCAATTTATCATTTTCGATTAGTTGTTTCAGAATATCACAACCGATCCGTTTAGTCTTGGTAGTTGTTCTTAAACCTGGATTAGCATTCGCTCCTCCACCCCAATTGATAATTTCGCCTGCTCTGGAGAAAATAACTTCCTCATACTCCAGATCAAAATAAACAGCAGCAGCTACAGATTCCCCCACATCATTCGACTCTACTAATACTGTACAATTGTTATATTCCTGAGCAATCTTATGAATAAGATTTGGGTACAACATTGATGAGATAGAATTGTTTCTATATTTAAAAACAACTTTATATGGAATTTCTGTAACATCAAATACTACAAACGCAGAATAATCCCCTCCAGTACCTCTAGAAACATCCACACACATGCAATATTTTCTTACATGATCTGGTTTTGCATACACAGCAGTAATACTATTATTGAATATGGGCTGAGCGACAGGGATCGACGTTAGTTTTGAACCAGTAATAAGAGTATTAGATGCTCCAATAAATGCTGTTTCAAACTCTTGTTGAAATTTTTGGTCGCCTAGGACGTTTCTTTGGTCATCCGCCCATTTCTGATTTCTCCAAGGTACTGCTCTCCAATCTGCAGATACATAATCAAACCCATTTACGCCATCCACAGCTTCATTCCACATTTTGTAGAAATGATTCATACCATTTGGAGTAGAAACAACAATCAATTTAGAATCTTTGCCGGAAGATAGAGTAGGATAGACAGAAGTAAAAAATTCGTCTGCTAAGTTTTGTTGAACGAACGCAAACTCGTCAAGTACGGCGCAATTGTGCGAAATAAATCCAGAAGTATAATATTGATTTTTCTTTTCCACGTCGAGTAAGTCGTATGCTTTACCAAAAGAAACTATTTCGTGAGACAATTCCTTAGCTTCTATCCATTTGTCGTCGATGAATAGTCTATGTTCTGGTGTACAACGTATTGTTTTATCTTTGAGTGTGACCTCGACAAATTCTTTGTCGAGTGAAACCATTAATCCAGAAAACTCACTCCAACCGTTTGGCGTAAGCACTTCCCAATTTTCATTTGATATTATGTTTAGAAATCTTTTTTCCTGGGTTAGAGTTTTTTCAAACTCTCCCATTGTTATTTCTCTGATTTCATTCGTTTGTTTATGTTTGACAATTATTATTGCATTAGAGTCTGTGCAGTTTATACTAAATCCGCGAATAGCACTAGAAGACGTCGCAGATGCCAATATACGGCTCCCATTTTCTAATTGAAAAGAACCTTTATTCCACTCAGTCACACCATGTTTCAGCCAGCTTGGAAGGTATTCATACACGCTCTGAACCCTGCTTAAAATTTCTCTCGAAGTTGCTGCTTTATTTGCTAATATTGCACACGTCTTATTATCATTAAAAATAATGTAATGGCATAAAAAAACAGCACAAGTCGTGGAATTGTGACTCAAGAATCCGTTGGTATAATATCTATGATCATCAGAATCCACACTGAGATCGTACATATTTTCTTCTACATGTGTGTTTGATACTGAAGTGACTAATTCTGGTCCATCAATAGTTTGTATCACTTTATTCAAACAATCTCGAGCAAATATTTCGTTTAGATCAGAATCAAACAGAATGTGTGTGTCTGCACATTGTAGCTTTTTACCTGATTCTGTCACGACTGTGTGTATTTCATACGGTATAGTTTTATTGGACGACAGGATATCTGCCCAACCAGCGTCAGTTTCAACTTCCCAGTCAGAGACATCTATTTCCTCTATGAATTTTCTATTTACTGATTCAGATAATCTATGCATTGTTTAATCACATCTTTTTTGTTAGATTTATAATCGCTTTCCCATACAACGAAAATAGAATAACCATTTTCAATTGCAAAATTATTTTTCTCAAGATCTTTGCTCCAAATCTCCTTTGCTGTTTTCTCATTTCTGGGAAATTTTGGAACGTCATTCTCAGAGTATTTTTTCGGATTAGCATGCCATAAATCGCCATTGTATTCTATAATTTTATTTTCGTATAAGATATCATAAACATAATGTTTTCCATTGTTTCTAGAAACAATATGTTGAGATATCAATGGATTTCCGAATGCTAATTCCAATTCTTTTTTTAATTTTAATTCATCTTTTGAAACGCAACCGTTTCTATATATCTTTTTTCTGTTGATCTCTTCTTTTTCTTCGTCGCTCTTGCTGTTTAATTTGGATAACCAACGATCCTGTCTGTCCTTCCAAACTGCTGTTCCCTTTTCGACTCCATGTTTTTCTATACACTTGTCCATTGAAAATGTTGATTGGCGTTGCGATAATAATTGCTCGGCTTCTTCGGGCGTTGCTCCACGTTTAATAAAATACTCTACGGATGTAGAATTGTTGTGATTTTCTATTCTATTTGTGTTTGCTTGTTTAACGAGTGAATCGATAATTTCTTGAATTTCTTCCTGTGATTTACCAACGTATTTGTGGAATTTAGGAGAAAACGGTGACAACCTTCCGTCGTGGTCACATGCTGGGTTTTTATCACCTTTAATTTTTTCTGACAACCACTTGCGAGTTGTTTCCGAAATTATATTAAATTTAGGATACGCTTTTTTGAAGTCATCCAGTGTAGCGTATCCATGTTTAGCAAAATGTTGACCAGATAATTGGCTTGATCTTAATTTACAGCATGGACATTCAATCCAATCATCTAGATTGGACTCATTGTATTTTTCGTGTGATAATTTTATGCTGTTGTTTGCTTCAAAACTTTTCTTACAACCATCAGAACAAAATGAAGAATGTTTTCTACCAGTAAACTCTATATTACAATGTGGACACGTTTTTACTTTTAGAAAGCTCATGAAATTGTGCAGCAGTTATCTCAATGATTTCCTGCGTTTGTTTGTTGCGGATACGATATTTAGTGTTTTGAGAATGGCATTTTCCGGCCTGCCTTGCCGTCTTAACGATTAATTTCCGTTTAGTCAACGCTTTTGTTATGATTTCTTTCTGGAAATCATATGGATTCATTGGTTGTAAACCGTGATCTAATGTGACAATCTTCACGTACTTTGTGACAAAGTAGATTGGATCATCTCTACATTTAATCCACTCAGTGACCTGTTCTGCGGTAAACTCGATCGGAACGCCAGACGGTCTTAACAGATTATTTCCATTATATGAAGATTTGCTCACAATCAACTCCAAAGATCTTGGACAACTTCACCTGTTTCGGGGTCACCTTCTGAAGTGTGTTCTGCGATAGTAGCAGTATTATTAATATTATTGACATCAACGTCTGTGCGAGTAATAGTTTTTGCATCACCTGGTCTACCATACAGATTAATTTTTGCAGTAAAATCAAACGATGTCGTTACTAAACGTTTAGTTTGAAAATCTCCCTCATAATCATCCATCACAGATACATTATTCAATATAAATGGTATATCCTGCGTGACATTCATGTTAGGTATTGTCTTGACCGTGACTGTATACTCCGGCATAAAAGTCGGTAATATCTGTTCCATAATATCTAAACCGTCCTCAGTGCCTTTGGTGATTGCATACAGTGTTATGTTAATATTGTAGGGTACTGGAGCAAACACACCACTGACAGATCCATCCTGTTTGTAGCAAAGGATCTTTTGATTTTTATTAATAGATCTAGAACTATCAAATGAAATACTAGTTATCTCAAATGCCATTCTGGGCAATGTGATTCCAACTTGGTTTTTAAAATCTGTATCTTGACTAACTCTAACAAATATTTTTTCCTTTGGACCGTATGTTATCGGAACGTGAATGATCTGATCATTACCAGATACTAAATCCGGTCGAATAATCTTGATCTTACCAAATAATGCACCAAATGTGATTATGGTATTCTTTATAACTGCATGTCTAAATGGAGTCTCGAACATTTTTATAAATCGCCAAATGGATTGTTCATATCAAGTGTCAAACTGCTTGCTCTATTCTTAAATTTATTATTATCAGCGCCCCTCGATAAAGTATCAATATCAGTTCGTTTAAGAGTATCCGCAGTATGTTTATCTTCAATAATATCAATAGCATTAATACCAGTGTCGATTTTTTCACTGGAGTATCTGAACATTGAGACATTCATCTTATATGTGTAGTACTGTCCAAGTTGATAGAATGGAGATTCGTGATTAACAAAATCAATTTCAAATAAACTAGAACTCATTGGAAGGTAAATTAAATCGCCCTCTGCGGGTCTATTTGGTAATACTGTTCTACCGTACCTGCCCACTGCTAGATCCCACCCTCTGCGGGAAATAACAAACACTGCATTGGAATCTATCTGAAGACCAAACTTACTAGCAAAGGAATTTTGGCCCTCAAAGCCATCTGCTGATTCGATGTATATATCTATTGGGTACGCATCACGAAATTCACTTAATCTATCCTCACCCAGAATATCATCCTTAGCAACCAATTGTCTAGAGAGATAACTAGCTTTCACGGATTGTATTTGGACAGCTTCATCGTTGAGTTTATCCAAAATATAATTTTGATTGCCTGCCGTTGCTGGATGTATTCTTAAAGTGGTCATAATCACCCAATCATGATACCAAAAGGTGCTTGATTGTCCATAATCTGCTGCTCAATCTCATCGCACTCAGCTTTGGCATCTGCATACATTGTCTTGCCATCCACGGATACACCGCCCGGTAATTGAATATTATCAAATTTAGAATACGCCATTGCCCATTGTTTCTTAAATAATGCGATAATATATTCCTTGAGCAATCTATTGTTCCACATTTTTTGATTTTCTACTGGATCAACAATGGAGTAACATTCAATCAAAAGCCAAGAATCTGGAGTTACTCTATTCTCCCAATTCATATCAATATACAATCTATCTGTATTTCTATTGAAACGGAATTGTCTTTGTGTTGTGAGCATATTATCGATCAAGGAAATGTGTTCCATGACCTGCTCGTAATAAATCAAACTCGTGGAGGTGATATCTCTAAGATCATTTGCTCTCAATTGATACTGAAGATCAAATATGTTCGGCTGAGTAGAAGCAGAATTACTAAAAGGAAATATATTAGTAATTCCCCAAATATTTGAAGGTATTGTAATATACTTATTAATAATATCCTGAGCAGTAACTTGATGTTTATAAAACACCTTTTGACTACCGTCGAAATAATGCTCATAAAAAAACGCCAGAGCTTCCTCGATGCGATCATCCATAGCCTCTGGCGTAATATCAATTTCTACCAAAGGATATCCAAGAGCCCTTAGTGCATACATCTTTATTTCTTCTCTAGTCATTGTTGCCATGGTTTATTGCCTTTTTAATTCCGACTATTTCTTTTGTTTTCCATCTAATATCGTCTTTGAAAAACATACCGAGATATTCCCCTGTTACAGGATCTTTAGCCGGAGCTTTGCCTTTTTTTAATTCTGAATTCTTTTTATTTTGTTTCCCATTACGATGTCCTATTATTTCTCCGGTTTTCCATCTAGGATCGTCCGTTTTAATTCTTCCCAATAATTCCTTGGTTTGAGCGTCTACGGCAACTGCAGTATTTTTCGTCCAATCCCTAGTATTGCATTCTTGTTGATATCTAACGCCCCGTAACTCTCCTGATAACCACCGAGGATCATTTTTAGAAACCAAAAAACACTCTTGAGTATTTAAATCTCTAACTAATATTTTGTTTTTATTGCTTGAGAATACGTTTCCAGATCTCCATATTGGATCATTTGTATAGAATGTTCCAATATACTTACCGTGTATATCATATCCGTGAACTCTTTTTGACAGGACATGTAGAAATTCACCGGTCTTATACCGAGGGTCTTCCTTACTAATCCAAGTAACATTACCTTCTTTATCAAAACAGGATATCATACCCTCTGAGCAAATTGTTGGTGTGTCGGAAATATTTAACCAACGTGGATTGGATTTTACTTTGGCTCTTCTCAATACCGTATACTCATATTTCCTACACCGTTCTGAATCTGCACCAAACGTTTTCCTGATTTGGATAATATCCGGTTCCCCATATTTTTTTCGAACTTCTTTAACTTGTTTAGAAGAAGTAAAATAATCTTTCCAAAACGTTAAAGGGTTTGCATTTGCACCGTATTTTGAACCAAAGTACCATTTGTCTATCTTAGACCATCCTATTAGATATACATAACAGTTTTTTGGTGCGTTATTCATATGTGCTAAAATGCACGCAATGCGTACATCTTGAGTTCTTCACGAGTCAATGTTGCCATGATTAGGAAATAGTAATTACCCAGGAAATAGTTACGGTATCACTTGCGTTTTTATTAATCACATTGAATACAGTGCGGCAAAGCATAGTTCCGCCAGAAGAAGCAGTAAAAATGCCAGCCTCAGTTAATGCACCTGTACCAACGCCTGGACCAAACGTTGCAACGTAAGTTGCTGTATTGGAAGTGCTGGAAGAACTCGAGAATGCAACGCGAGCTAATTCAGATTCCAAAGCCACTTGTCCGACTGCTGGAGTTGTACTGATTGTACCAACAGCCATGTGTGACATTTTACCAGAATCGTTGATCATACGATTAGCGATGAACACTTTACCTGAAGATACGACCAAATTAGGCACGTGAACTTCCTCTACAACTTGATTTTGTTCATTTGTGCGAACAATATTCAACGCGCCAGTTACTTTAATAATTTCGTTTAGCATTTTAGCTCCTTAGATAAGTTTTTGATATGATATTTAAACGACCAAATCTTCATAGTAAGAATCATCGCCCATAGAGTAAGCATCTGCTCCAGAAGATTGAAAATATCCCTCTGAGGAAAATGTTTGCTCTGTCTGGTACAGAATATTACCTGTATCCACAACAATTGATGCGTCTTCCTTATTGAAGATAGAATCAAATGCAACTAATTCTTCCGTGATAACTTGATCATCAACTGGTCTTGCTATTCCGGAATATATTACTCTACTTTGTGCTTCTGTACCAATGGAATATGCCTCTGCATTAATTTCTGCAAAATAATCCAATGCATAGATATCTTCATATTTAAGTTCAATTGAACCAGATTCTAATTGATCTGGTACAGAATCTTCGATGAAATAATCTCTGGATACAATAATTTCGTCAATTGCAGATACTACATCATCCACTGGTCTAGGGATACCCGAATATAGTACTCTTATTATACTATCTTCACCAGTTGTGTACACTTCATTACCTAAGTTCAAGAAATAATCTTCAGATGCATAATCCAATGCATAGATATCGGATTCATTCTCTACGAAGTATCCCTCGGAGGAGTAATCCTGTGGAGTCAGTATTAATAACTGACCTTGATCAGAATTACTGGTAATTTCAACATTATCCCTAATGAATTCTGAAGTAGAATTGAATTGGTCTTCCACTGCAGCAATATTATGCTCGAATGATCTAATGAATTCTGAAGTAGAATTGAATTGGTCTTCTATCAATATTTCTTCATCGACTGGTCTAGGAATACCAGCATATAAGAGGCGGATGATGGAATCTTCACCGAGAGAGTAATCTTCTAGGAAGTATCCCTCTGATGAATAATCCTGCGGAGTAGCAATAATCAATTGGCCTTGATCAGTTCCGAACGAGTAATCATCCACTGGTCTAGGAATACCAGCATACAAGATACGAATTACTGTATCTTCACCAGTTGTGTACACTTCATTACCTAAGTTCAAGAAATAATCTTCTGCGGCGTAGTTTAGAGCATATATGTCAGATTCATTCTCTACGAAGTATCCCTCGGAGGAGTAGTCCTGTGGAGTAAGAATCAATAATTGACCTTGGTCTATATTAACTTGCGTCGAATCAGAAAATCCTCTTATAAATTCTGATGTTGATAATAATGTATCTGTTGTAGAAATTATATCACCTAATGATGGATTATAATCAACAACTCTATCCAAATTATCCGTTGCGGATACTGAATCTGTTTCAGACTTTATTGAATCAAATGTTAACTGCTCTGATATAAAAATATCATCATCCACCGGCCTTACTCTACCGGAGTGTATCTGACTAGTTTTGATGATGTTTCCGAATTGGTCAGTTAACACTACTTGGCCAGTTTCTCCGGGCACAACGTCAATATAATCATCGACTGGTCTAGGAATACCAGAATATAGTATTCTATATTGTTCACCATTACCTATACAATATGCTTCTGCGCCTATTTCAGCAAAATAATTTTCACTGGAGTATGTCTGTGGTTCAATTGTATCATTCAGACAAATGTATTGGTAAACACCAAATTCGGCAAAATAATCTGCCTCGCAATAATCTTGTTGTAATGTTATTGTTAATAAACCATTATCCGGTTGTTCTTCTACATTATCCGCCCGGGCTAAACCAATATCGAATGATTTATCATCTAATGCAACGGGTGTATCTTCATCCTCACAATATGCCTCTGCACCTATTCCTTCAAAGTATCTTTCTATTCCTGTAATAGGATTGTATGTGTATGCGTAAGAATTTTTTCCGCCAAGTGATAAATTATAATCAAAACTTTTGTCATCGATTGGGAATAAATCATCCTCAACAAAAAGTTCAAGAATTGCGCGTAATGTATCAATCGCACTCTTGATATCAATTTGAGTGGACATATTATATTCTGCCCACAATGCCATACCAGAAGGATGTAACAGACGTTTAACCACATTCTTGTAAGATTCTAATTGCTCATCTAATCTAATCACGTAAGAGTATGATTGATGATAACTATTATCATGTAATTTTATCGCATCAGATAAAAACCCATTAGAACTTGTGTAAACGCCGGGATATTTTAATAAAGAACTATATTCTAATTCTAGAAGTGCTTGCGTCGAAGTTGGTACAAATTGATCGCCCTTGGAATATTGATTCAGACCAGATTCTAAAAAATATGGCGAAGAATCTGATGTATACGTCTGTGGAGAATATAAATTCTCATTTAGCTCTGTTAATTTTGTTGCGCTATCTATTAAGAAATATTTTTTATTGAATAAATCAAAGCCGGGTTGAACGATCTCTATTTTTTCTATTACACCATTAATATCTGTCTTGTTTATTCTGAAACGTAAAGGTAAATCATGCTCGGCTGTGAATAATGTTCCCGCAACAAAATTAATACCATTGTTAATAATTTTTAATTTTGATGGCGTCGGTATTATCGTACCAGAAAATACTTGTTTAGGTTCTTCCACAATAGCAGTTAGAACAGCATTTGCACCAAAATCCATCACTGATACTGTTGGTGCAGTGGTGTAACCAGATCCGGGATCTGTGATTGTGATAGATTTTATTACACCATCGGAGACATTGATGGTGCCTGCAGCAGTTGTTCCGTCATTTGGTGCCAGTGAAAAGGCAACAGGAGAGCCTTGTGTATATCCTGAACCGCCGTTACTAACGATAATAGAAGTTACTGAACCAGGTTTAAAATTATCGTAAGATACTGTATCTCCGATGTTTATTATTTCACGGTAATTTCTTTTGATAAAAATATCAAATACAGTATCCGTGATACGTTTTGTTCTAGTACACTCTACTATTGTTTTTGAACCATTAGATGCAATGATATCGATTAACTTATTAGTGATTATTGATGGATCACTATTTGTTGAAACTCTTATCGATAATTCCTGACTCCATATACCATCAGATGGTTTTAATACATTCTCTCCTGGATATAATATTTCAACTTCTTTTCCGAACATTGCTCGGAACAAGAACTTATAACTATCCTCTGAACCTCTAGATGTGTAGAACTGTTTTGCAAATCGCAAAAAATCTCTATCAGGTAATTTACCGAATTCCGGAATGTTTATGGCAAAATTTGTCTTGAGGATTTTTACATACTCATCCAATGATGTATCCACATCACGGATTGTAGACAGTATGGAATATTCACTTGTATTTAAAAATTCATAGTATTTTGTGACAAACGCAATAAGCTGCGTGTATTCCGTCCGATAAACTTCGGGGAATTGATCTTTTACTAATAATTTTAAAGTGTTTAAATCCATTTTTTTTTATTTATCTGACATCAGAAAAAATAAATTTCTCTCCACCGCTTTCTGCGCCGGATGCAATAGAATCCAGAATAGCAGTAACGATGATTGTATTGTTAGGCAATGATACTAAGATATTTCTATTACTGACAACATCATTACTTTTTGGCGTGAATACAATTTCTAACATTGGATCATATAAACTTGTTATGTACAGAGATGGAATGTTCCATGAACCTGCGGTGTAATCAATTGTTCCAATATCCAGGACTTTTGTGGCAATACCATCAATATTTTCAGAATATAATTCTAATATACCAGAACCATTATCTTTAATGTAAGCTCTATCCGTAAAGTAGCTCACATTAAACCTTGTGGACCAAACAGAATTAGGTGTTATTGGATTACCTGTAATTAATTTGTAACTGCCATTACTATTGTATAATGGATCAAATGGACAACGAATTCTAAATGAAACGGAGTTGCTGCTTATACCTTCGCTATCAACAGAATCTATTATTGCGGATAATTTGCTGTACCTAAAGACAGAATCAAATTTGTTTAATGTTTTTGCGTATTCAATAAGTCTGTTTTTAACCAGAGACTCTAATTTTCCAGGAGACCATTTAGATGCGTTAGGATTGTAGTAAACATTACATGACAATTCTATATTCATGTACATTGGATCAACTAATACTGGAGTCACAGAGACAACGCCTTTAGTATTGCTCAGAGTTTTTTCCATTGCGGCTTTTTCCGAAGGTGTGAATTTAAATTCGTTATATGGTTTTGCACAAATGAATACTTTACCATACACCTTAGGAATATTATCCTGCCCGCCCCATGCATGAATAGTTTCAATTCTTGGATATGCTGATAATAGTAACGTCTCATAATCGGATGCAGTAACAGCTCTGTTTTGAGATACAAATGCTCTAGGTGCATTAAATCTAATAGACTCCAATTCTTCTTCTGCAGTACCACCCATTCCGGGTTGAATTGTGACTATATCGTACGCGGCATCGGAACGAAACCCGCTTTCATAGACAAATAAATTTGAACCATTTGCCTCTTCACCCGCAGATTCGATATATTCTATACGAACTAAATTTCCATTGATAACTTTTCTGCCTATCGCATCATTACCGAAATAAATCTCGTACAACTGATCATCGCGTTGTTTTATGAAAAACAGTGGATCTGTCGGTTTAGCCTTAAACAAATCAGTGGGTTGATTAAATCTAATCACAGTAGAACTGCCGCTGGACTCTCGAACAAGAACAACCAATGATGATAAATCTGCATTTGAGGAAGGGATCACATAATTACTATCATCCGTGACGGGGTAAGTTTTATTTAAAATCGTGCCTTGCGTTACCTCCACATTCTCAAATAAAAATGCGCCGTTATTTTTAACAACTGATTTATCTGTTAGCGTGACAAATTGATAAGAATTTTCTCCCACAACACCATTAAAGATAGTACCTCTAGGTAAAGTTAATGTTGTTGCTGTATCGGATGATGGTAAAGTCACGGTGATATCCAGAATAGCCGTGGCGCTTTTTATGGATTTTGGCGTATACCCCAATGATTTTGCTAAAGATATAAGGCTAGAACGTTTTGTTGCTGAATCAATAAAAGATTCATTCAATGCCATATTTGTATACAGTGCATTGTATGTTGTATTGTATGCTAGAACGTCCAAGAGAATAGTTAATGCGCTGCCCTCAAAATCATAAGAATTGAATTCATTCTGAGATCGAAGAAAATTCTTTAAATTCTCTTTTACTGTATCAAAATCCAGTGCATCTACGCTTAGTTGTTTCATCTTGATCTGCTTAAAGTTACATTGGTATTTGATTCAGTGTTAGTTACTTTAATTGTATAAACAATATTGATATTTATTGCATTTCTATCTCTATCCTCATTGACAATAATATCTCGAACTATAATTCTAGGTTCATAATTCGTGAGCGCATTTAATACAGACTCACGAATCAGAATAACAGTCATGTCATCAAATTGTTCGAATAATAATTTTCGTATGGGTGTACCAATTTCTCCATGAAATAATCGTTCAAAATTATCTGTCATGACCAAAGATTTGATAGCAAATTTGATTGCTCTATCATTAGTTTTAATAGTCACATCGCCCGTTGTGGGGTGAGATTGAAAAATAGCATCCAGATCAGTAAAAATTCTAGTATTTGTTGCCATTTTTACAAAGTTTATTTTTATTATCGAATAAAATGATTATAATTCTATTGTGCAGCTTCAATAAAGACTTTAGATTCAAATTAAGTTTCTAAAGTCTTTCTTCTTTTCACTCCACTTCAGTTTCCTCAATCACTGGAGACCAAGGAAACGTTGAAACTTCGGTTGTCGTTTCTTGTTTCAATTTAGATTGTAGTTTAGACTCAAGAGCAGCTTTATCAACATGATTATAAACCCACCCTAATACTGTAGATTCAGATAATGATTCGAATGGTTTAAATTCTTGATCTTCCTTACTCTTAACCATTACAAACTCATTTGCAATAGTGTGTGATTTTTCACCATCAGTTGCAGTTACACTGTAAGCAACTTTAGTAATAAATCCATCACTGAGTTTTTCTGCTTTATCAATTTTCCAAGTGAATGTAGTACTCATTTTAATATTCCTTTACTTAATCTCTGATTGTTTTACTGGAGCAGGTCTTGCTGCTAATTCATCCTCACGTGCTTTATCGAACTCAGCTTTAGTGAGTTTCTTGATAATGCCTGGGCGATCAATATTGGCATTGTTATCACAAGTGCCGTAGAAAAGCGGAGCAGACTCAAATGAGCCATCTGCTTTGGTCTTAATCGGGTATGCAGATTCATTAGCAAATTCATACTTCCAGCCAGTTAATTGTGGTAATACTGGACCTGTCGCCATAGGAGCTTCTGTACAAACCACTCCCGTGATAGCATCAATATAAGTTACACAAATGTACATTGTTTGATTCCTTTAAGTTTAGTTAAGTGTTTATCGAAAATGAAAGAACGTTTTTCTATAAATCTTGAAAATTTACAACGTTCATTAAACGAATTTGAATGCCTTAACATTCCAAAGTAACTATTTACAGTTGCTCTAACATCAGTAAATTCATTTAATTTTTTCACTCTGTAATATAAATTATTTATTGTGCTTCTTCTGATGTATTTTCTATATGGTTTAACAATATAACCCACAAAATTTATTCCTTGTTCTATTCGATTTATTTCTTTTTTCCTTGGATGAAAATGTAATCCCAGTGATTTTAAAAAATTATTCATCTCGTTATACATGATATTTAATTTATTTGGGTCAGAGTCTAACAAAACTACATCATCAACGTACCTAACGTAGTATCTCGCTTTTAACTTATGTTTAACAAACTGATCGAGTTCATTTAGATACACATTAGCAAAGAACTGACTTGATAAATTTCCGATTGGTAAACCTCTAGAATTATCTGTATTCAACAAACTTTTATGATGTGGAACTTTATCAAGCAAACAGCTTGGTGATTTTATCATAACGTTAGTTCTAGGGTCATTGTAAAGAATCTTTTTAGTAAGATCCATCCAAAATGGATTTTTAATTTTCTTCTCAAGCAACGATTCTAATTTTGACTTTTTAATTGAAACGAAGAAATTGGAAATATCGGCTTTGAGAAAATACGTTTCCTTTGTGTAATTTTCAGATGCTGATCTTATAAAATGTTCCAATCTAGATGATGCGTTTAATGTGCCTTTACCTGGGATACATGCGTAACTATCATGAATAAAAGAGCGGTAAAATTGCTCACTGTATCTGTTATACAGTAAGTGATGAACAATCCTATCTCTGAACGTTGCTGCCCATATTTCTCTTGGTTTTGGATAAGTTACGACGAACATTATAGAATTTCCTGGTTTATAATCACCAGAGATTAATTCATAGTACAGATCCATTAAATTTCGTTCTAGGTTGCTCTCAAACTTTCTGGCGTTCCATGTATTACGTTTGTTTTTTCTGCAATCGTAATAAGCATTGAAGAGCTCTAAAACTGTTAAATCGCATTCCATCGCGCATTATCTCCTGACAGCACGGACGTAGTTGCTATTCGTCTTAGTGTTGTTGTTCTGATTACCTGGATTTCCTGAGTTGAAATTCTGATTCCATGCATTGGTAGCATCGTTCTCCGAAGAGGACCAGTAATTGTTGTCAACAAAAGAATAGGCTGTACACTCACACATCGCAGAACAGAATGCTCCATTCTGAAACTGATCTCTGATCATTTCGTTAAATTTTACAAAATAACGGTTACAGCCCGCGATAATTGGGTCTCTACCAATAGCCTTAACTATTAGCATTCTGCCCCGCCTGAACGGAATTTTTGATCCATCCTTGAGCCTGTCTAGCAATAGAGTCAGTCAAGGTAACAATTTTAGAAACTGCTTCAACGTTTATCAAGTGCATATCCTTACACAGCCGAATGATCAGTTCAATCACTTGAATTCGCTCAATCAGCTGCGAAAGATATTCATTTTTATTTTTGGAACTATTTGCTTTATATACAAACAATACAAGATCTACGCACTCATCTTGCAATTTATTTCCAAGAGAAAATTTAAAATCCTTTGGAAATTCTTTTGTTTTACGAGTTACCAGTTCGAGCAACTCGTAAGTTGCTTTATAGATCGGTAGATGTTTGTATTGCGCCATGATATATTATCCAATATTCCAAAATAGTATTTAAATGATTAAATTGCTAATCGCCTGACAGCACGGACGTAGTAGCTATTCGTCTTAGTGTAGTCGCTCTGAAAACCTGGATAGCCTGAGGAGAAACTCTGACCCCATGCATAGGTAGCATCGTTCTCCGAAGAGGACCAGTAAAAGCCGTCAACAAAAGCTTCTGTACCACCGACAATAAATGCCGTTGCTGAAGTTTGAGCTGGTACTGATGCGGTGTACTGAGTGTTCAATCGCTCAGGGAACACTGCATTCGCATTGATACCAAGATTACCACCGGCAAGGTAGTTAGCTTGACTAACATTCTTCAGATGGTAATAAATCACCTCAAGTTCATTACGTGCAGGCATGTACCAGTCGGTGTATCCACCAATCGATAGACCTTCACAGAACTGAGCTGCAGGGTGATCAGCATTGTTCATTGCTGCACTGTTAGCTGGACCATCGATCAATGAACCTGTACCAGCAGTTGTGGTGTTGGTTGTCTTCCACTGAGCAGTTGTTTCACCAGATGCTTTCGGAGATACGATCAAGTAGTGTGTCGGTACGCCATCACCGGTGGTGGAGATACGACCTGCATAGAAACCGCCGCCGAGTGGTTGACCGATTGTGTATGGTGATGGAGCATATTTGTCATAAATGAGATCTTCGAAAATACCTGTGGTATAATCAGTAGACAATAAAGTGCCGTTGCCCTCAGGTAACCGAAGTACAGAATTGGCTGAACTATTTGGCGCACGAAGGTGTACAGTACCTTCCAGGGGAGTATTGATTAAAATTCCTGACATTTGAGTTCCTTAAAATAGTGTGTATTTAAAATTATTAAATGATTAAATTGCTAATC
>JACCDP011026924.1_pt1 | contig 20963 bp, 15 predicted proteins | sample 7445841 | NCBI WGS metagenome assembly JACCDP01 (sample SAMN15323441, study PRJNA562643) | freshwater metagenome | isolation source: river surface water | place: USA:Blue River Watershed | collected 2017-08-17
CCAGCCCCAAAGCCAAAGCCGCAGCCAAACCTGCAGCCAAAACCGCAGCCAAACCCGCAGCCAAACCGGCCGTGAAAAAAGTCACGGTCAACAAACCAGCCGCGAAGAAATCCCCGCGCAAACCTTCCAAAGCATGAAGCTGTGGGTGGTTGCAGTGGGCTTGCGGGTCCCCAACTGGGCCCAAACCGCCTGGGACGATTACGCCAAGCGCTTTCCTGCCGACATCAAACTCACGCTGAAAACCGTCAAAACAGAACCGCGCGGATCGCGCACCACCGCCCAAATTTGGGCTGCGGAACGCGCCCGCATTGACGCAGCCATTCCCAAAGACTGCCACAAGGTATGGCTGGACGAAAAAGGTCAACGTCTGACCACCGTCGCCTTGTCGCAGCGTTGGTTGGGTTGGCAAGCCAACGCCAAAGATGTGGCACTCATCATTGGTGGGCCCGATGGTTTTGACCCTGCCATTCGGCAATCGGGTGAGGACCTGATCAGCTTGTCTGACCTGACCTTGCCGCACGCCATGGTGCGTGTCTTGTTGGTGGAGCAGCTCTACCGCGCTTGGTCGCTGTTGGCCAACCACCCGTATCACCGCGAATGAAACCCTTGCCCTTTGTTTATTTGGCTTCCCAAAGCCCCAGACGTCAGCAACTGCTGAGCCAAATGGCGGTGCCCTTCAAAGTCTTGTTGCCCCATGACACGGATGCAGCCGAAGCCTTGGAACGCGTTCTGCCCGACGAAACGCCCTTGGCCTATGTACAACGCGTCACCTTGTTGAAATTGCAACACGCCAAGGCTGAATGCACGCGACTGGCTTGGCCTTCTCATCCGATTTTGTGTGCCGACACCACCGTGGCTTTGGGTTCCCACATTTTGGGCAAACCTCAAAATGAAACAGAAGCCACAGACATGCTGCAACGTTTGAGCGGACAAACCCATCAGGTGTTCACCGCCATTGCCATTGCCAACGGTCGTCAAATCCTGCGCGCACTCAGTCGCTCCAAAGTGCGCTTCGCTCCATTGAGTGCGCAGGAGATAGAGGCTTATGTGGCCAGTCAAGAGCCCATGGGCAAAGCCGGTGCGTATGGCATCCAAGGCTTGGCCAGCGGGTTTATTCGAAGCATCCAGGGCAGTTACTCTGGCATCATGGGGCTCCCCCTTTTTGAAACCACCCGATTGCTTCGCAAAGTAGCAGAAGGTTGAAGATGCAGCATGACATTCTGATCAATTGGTCACCCCAAGAAACGCGCGTTGCGGTGGTGGAAAACGGCGCGGTTCAAGAAATTCACATCGAACGCTCATTGGAGCGCGGTTTGGTGGGCAATGTGTATCTGGGCAAAGTGGCTCGCGTGTTGCCTGGCATGCAGTCGGCGTTCATCGATATCGGCATGGACCGATCCGCTTTTTTGCATGTGGCTGATGTGTTCAGCAATGCAACACCAAGACACATGGAGGCCGAGGGTCAAGCTGGGGCTGTATTACCCATTGAAAAGCAAGTGTTTGAAGGGCAGTCGTTGTTGGTCCAAGTCATCAAGGATCCGATTGGGAGCAAGGGTGCCAGGTTGTCCACACAAATCAGCATCGCCGGTCGCTTGTTGGTTTTTTTGCCACAAGACAACCACATCGGCGTGTCCCAAAAAATACCCCAAGAACAGCGCGACGAACTGCGCAAACGCTTGATCAACTTGGCGCACAAGGGGGCTGACAAGGGCGGCTTTATTTTGCGCACCAATGGTGAAGAGGCCAGCGACGCCGAGTTGGATGAAGACATCACGTATTTGCGCAAAACCTGGGACAAGATCAAAACGGCGAGTGTGCAACTGCCGCCCAAATCGCTGCTTCATCAAGACTTGAACTTGCTTCAAAGGGTTCTCAGAGACATGGTGTTGGAAACCACCCAAACCATACGCTTGGACTCGGTTGAGCAGCACAACATGCTGCAGCAGTTTGGCAAAGAGTTCATGCCATCGTCTGTAGCGAAATTAGCCCACTACAAAGGGGAACGCCCCATTTTCGATCTGTTCAACATTGACGATGAGATTCAGTTGGCCTTGGGCCGCAAAGTGATGCTGAAGTCTGGCGGCTACTTGATCATCGATCAAACGGAAGCGCTGACCACAGTCGACGTGAACACGGGTGGTTTTGTGGGTGCGCGCAATTTTGATGACACCATCTTCAAGACCAATCTGGAAGCGGCCGGTGCCATTGCGCGTCAACTGAGACTGCGCAACTTGGGCGGTGTGATCGTCACGGATTTCATTGACATGCAACGCGAGGATCACCGCGAAGCCGTGCTGAGTGAAATGTGCAAACATTTGGCCAAAGACCGTGTGAAAACCACGGTGAGCGGTTTTTCATCTTTGGGTTTGGTCGAAATGACACGCAAACGAACCAGAGAATCTTTGGCGCAAATACTGTGTGAACCATGCCCTCATTGCGAAGGCAAGGGCATCGTCAACACAGCGCGCAGCGTGGCCTACAACATCCTGCGAGAAATTTTGCGCGAGGCCCGACAGTTCAGCCCCAAAGAATTTCGTGTCTTGGCACCACCTGCCGTGGTCGATTTGCTGCAAGAAGAAGAAAGCCTGCACTTGGCAGGCTTGAGTGATTTCATTGGAAAACCTATTTCATTGCAAGCCGAGTTTGGCATGGGACCGGAGCAATTCAGCATTGTGTTGCTGTGAGAGGCGTCACGCCTGGCCGTGCTGTGCGTCCAATTGCTTGAGTTTGAACATGGCTGCATAAGCGCCATTGGCGGCCAAGAGATTGGCGTGGCTGCCCATTTCAATGACGCGACCCGCATCCATCACCACAATGCGATCCGCCGACTCAATGGTGGACAAGCGATGGGCGATGATCAAGGTTGTTTTGCCTTGTTGCAGCCGCGTCAATGCGTCTTGAACCGCACGCTCGGATTCATTGTCCAAGGCTGATGTGGCCTCATCCAAAATCAAAATGGGTGCTTCCTTGTACAAGGCGCGGGCAATGGCCAAACGTTGTCGCTGGCCCCCGGACATGCTGGACGCGTTGTGGCCCACCACCGTGTCAATGCCTTGCGGCAAACTTTCCAGGTAGTCGCCCAAATTGGCATCCGCCAAACACCGCAACACTTTGGCAGGCTCTGGTACCTGACCCAAGGCGACATTCACGGCCAAACTGTCATTGAGCACCACCACGTTTTGACTGACCATGGCAAATTGCTGGCGCAATGTTTGCAAATCCCACTGCTTCAATGAAACGCCATCCAGCAACACATCACCTTCGCTCCATTCAACAAAGCGGGGCAACAGGTTGGCAAGTGTTGTTTTGCCCGACCCAGAACTGCCCACCAAGGCGACCGTTTCGCCAGGCTGAATGTCCAATTGAAGATCTTGCAATGCCCATGGGTGATCAGGCTGATACCGCACACCAGTATGGCGGAACTGAAGATGGCCCAGCGCTTTGTCAACCCGGTGGCTACCGCCTGTTTCTTGCGGGGTGGATTCGATCAATTCCAACCCACGTTCAAGTGCAGCCAATCCGCGCGTGATCGGACTGGCCACTTCTGACAAGTGTTTGATGGGGTTGACCAGCATCAACATGGCCGTCACAAAGGATGCAAAGCTGCCCACGGTCATGCCACTGTCTTGACTTTGCAGCAAGGCCACACTGATGACAGCAGACAGCGCAATGGCTGAAAAAAGTTGAGTCAAGGGGGTGATGCCAGAACCTGCAACCGCCATCTTCATGGTCAAGCGCTCCAAGGTTCGCCCCAAGGTGGCGAAGCGTGCACCCTGTGTGGCTTGAGCGCCGTGGAGGCGAATTTCTCGATAGGCCAATGCCGTTTCTTCCACCACATAAGCCAATTCATCGGTGGCGGCTTGGTTGCTTCTGGTGAGGTGGTACAAGCGTTTGCTCATGGCCTTCATCAAAAAAGCCACCGAAGGAATGAGCAGTGCCACGATCAAACTGAGTTGCCAGTTCAGGTACAGCAAATAGCCTATCAAGGCCAGCAATGTGAGGCTGTCACGAAACAAACCCATGCAAGAACTCACCAGCAATTGGGCACCGTTTTGCACTTCGTAGACCAAGGTGTTTCCCAAGGCGCTGGCATTTTGTTGCCGAAACAATTTCAAATCTGCGTCTTGTAACCGGGCGAACATGGCCATGCGCAACTTCAGCAGACCCTGGTGGGTGGCTTTGGCGATCGCCACATTCCCTATGAACATGCTGGCGCCGCGCACGCTGTACAAGCCAATCAAGGCCACGGGCACCATCCAAATGGGAAAGCTGTTTTGTTTGAACCCTTTGTCCAGCAGGGGCTGCAACAAAGCGGGCACCATGGGCTCACTGATGGAGACAATCAACAGGGCCGTGAAAGCGGCCACCCAAGCGCTGTAGGGTCTTGCAAAGTACTTGCCGGCGCGGTGCAGTCTTTTGAAAATGTGAGGTGCCGAAGCCATAGCTGGTCTGGTGATGGTGAAGCTGGATTATCACCTTGGCGGTACAACCGAAGGTTAGAATCGATTCATTTGAACCATTGAAGCAATGATCAAATTTGTCACCCCCATTCTTTGTGCTGCTTTCACCTTGGCCTTGACAAGCGCAGCCGTAGCTGAAGTCAGGGTTGAAGTTTCAGGTGTTGGCATCACTCAAATCCCCGTCGCCATTGCACCCTTCAAGGGACAAGAGTCCGCACCCCAAAAACCAGCGGCCATCGTGGCCGCTGATTTAGACCGCAGTGGGCAATTCAAAAGCATCGACCCCGGTTTGGCCATGGATGAAAACAGCCGCCCCGATTTCAACGCCATTCGTCAAAAAAATGCGGATGCCTTGGTCACAGGCAGCATTCAAAAAACCGCGGATGGTCGCTTTGATGTGAAATACCGTTTGTGGGACGCCATCAAAGCCCAAGACTTGGGCGGCCAAAGTTTCTTGGTGGTCGAATCTGATTTGCGGCTGGTGTCCCACCGAATTGCAGACCAGGTGTATGAAAAACTCACAGGTGACAAAGGTGTTTTTTCAACGCGCATCGCCTATGTCACCAAACAAAAAGAACGCCATGTGTTGTGGGTGGCGGACGCCGATGGTGAGAATGCACAAGCCGCGTTGACCAGCCCCGAACCCATCATTTCACCGCGCTGGGCGCCCAATGGCACGGACTTGGCCTATGTGTCTTTTGAATCCCGCAAACCGGTGGTTTATGTGCACGATGTTGGCACGGGCAAGCGGCGTATCCTGGCCAACTTCAAAGGTTCCAACAGCGCCCCCGCTTGGTCACCCGATGGCAAAACGGTGGCCGTCACTTTGAGCCGCGATGGCTCATCGCAAATTTTCACCTTGGACGCCAAAGGCGGTGAGCCCAAGCGAATCACCCAATCCAACGGCATTGACACCGAACCCGTGTTCACTGCTGACGGCAGTGCTTTGTACTTTGTCAGCGATCGCGGTGGCTCTCCCCAAATCTACCGCACCCCAGTCACTGGAGGCCCAGTGCAGCGTGTGACTTTTTCTGGGAACTACAACATTTCGCCAGCTTTGAGCCCAGATGGTAAGTGGTTGGCATACATCTCACGCAATGGCAGTCAATACAAGTTGCATTTGATGGAATTGGCCACTGACAAGGTTTACCCACTGACGGACTCCAACTTGGACGAGCGTCCGAGCTTTGCTGCCAACAGCAAGCTCGTGATGTATGCAAGTTTGCTGCAAGGCCAAGAAGTTCTCATGACGACAACGCTTGATGGCAAAATAAGCGCTAAATTGGCTGGCAAAGCGACCAATATTCGGGAACCCCATTGGGGCCCATTTTTAAAACCTTGAATCACTGGAGTAATGTTGTGAATAAATTTTTCTTGTCCTTCGGTCTGGCCCTCTTGCTTTCCGCGTGTGCCTCCGGCGTCAAACTCAATGATGTCCCCGTTGAAGACAAATCTGGTTCCAGTGTCAGCACGGCGGCTCCCGAGTCCAAACCTGAGCCCGTCACTGAAGCCAAATCCGCCGTTGCACCCGTCAACACTGTCACATCCGACAACTTGGCTGCTGGCCCCAATGGCGTTGCCAAAATCATCTACTTCGATTACGACAGTTTCGTGGTGAAAGCAGAATTCCAAAACGCCATCGAAGGCCATGCCCAGTTTCTGAAAAACAATCCTCGGGCCAAAGTGTCATTGGAAGGTCACACCGATGAGCGTGGTGGACGCGAGTACAACTTGGCATTGGGTCAAAAACGCGCGGACGCAGTGCGTCAAAGCCTCAGCTTGTTGGGCGTGTCTGCTGCGCAAGTCGAGTCGGTCAGTTTTGGTGAAGAAAAACCGGCCATGCAAGGTGCCGACGAATCGGCCTTCTCTAAAAACCGCCGCACTGAATTCTTCTACAAATGATCCAAGGTTTGAAGTGGGTGATGGTGTGCACGGTCTTGACCTGCACATCATTGCAAGCTGCCATTTTTGAAGACGAAGAAGCTCGTCGGGCTATTTTGGACTTGCGTCAAAGGGTTGAATCCCTGCGACAAGCCCAGCAAGCAGGTGACCAGAATCTGCAAAAGTCGCTTGAACAAGCCGTCCAATCTCAAAAAGCTTCAGAGCAAGAAGTGTCGCAATACAAACAGTCCTTGCTGCAACTACAAAGCCAAATTGACGGCTTGAAGCAAGAACTTTCTGGCCTGCGAGGTGAGCGCGAAGAACTGTTGCGCGAAATTTCTCTGCTTCAACGCAGTCAAAAAGAAATCTTGGCCAATGTTGAAACCCGGTTGAAAAACGTGGACCAACGTTTCGATAAATTTGAACCCGTCACGGTTCAAATCGATGGCCTGGAATTCGAAGCCGAGCAGTCTGAGAAAAAGGACTTTGACGCCAGTTTGGCGATCTTCCGCAAAGGTGAGTTCGCTGCAGCGGCCACTTCTTTTGCCGGCTTCTTGCGCAAATACCCCAGCAGTGGTTACCGCCCCAGCGCCCTTTACTGGTTGGGCAGCGCCAATTACATCAACCGCGACTACCTGGATACCGTGAATCAACTCAAGGCCTTCTTGGTCCTGAGCCCGAATCACCAACGTGTGGCTGAAGCCCTCTTGACTTTGGGCAATGCCCAACTAGAGACCAAACAGCCCAAAGACGCGAAGAAGACGTTGGAGGATTTGGTCAAACAATTCCCCAACACCGAAGCTGCATCTGCTGCCAAAGAGCGCTTGGCCAAATTGAAATAAATTGGACACCACGCTTTCCCTTGTGGGGTCGGATACAGACCGCCGTTTTGGCGGTCTTTCTCGTTTGTATGGCGCTGCAGGCGCCCAACGCATTCGTCAAGCCCATGTGGCTGTGGTGGGTGTGGGTGGCGTCGGCTCTTGGGCTGTGGAGTGTTTGGCACGCAGCGGCGTGGGACAACTCAGCTTGATCGACATGGACCATGTCTCCGAGTCCAACGTCAATCGCCAGTTGCATGCTGTGACGGATACCTTGGGTCAATCCAAGGTCTTGGCCATGCAAGCGCGTATCGCTCAAATCAACCCGGCATGTGTGGTGCACATCATCGATGACTTCATCACACCGGAGAACATCCAAGAGCTTCTTTCCAGCGACATGGATGCAGTGATTGATGCCTGTGATCAAGTCAGTGCCAAAGTGGCCTTGGCTGCTTGGGCCATGACACACCATGCCCGCATGGTCACCGTGGGTGCGGCTGGCGGCAAGCGACAAGCCCACAAGGTCGACATGGCAGATTTGGCGCAGGCCACGCATGATCCCTTGCTCGCGCAAGTGCGACAGCGGCTTCGAAAACACCATGCGGCACCTTCGGGTGGAGCCACGTTCGGCGTCCAATCGGTGTTCAGCAAAGAAAGTGTTTTGATGCCTGTGAAAGAAAGCCAAGCAACCCATGACAGCACCTTGAACTGCCATGGTTATGGATCGGTCGTGACAGTGACTGCGACATTTGGCAACTGTGCTGCGGGTTGGGTCTTGAATCAATTGGCTGCATGAAGGGTTTTTTCAAAACCGTCAAAAAGCGCAAAAAAACAGTTATACTTTGCGGCTTCGCAACGCAGCAAACCTGCAATGCAAAGGGGGACGTTAGCTCAGTTGGTAGAGCAGCGGACTTTTAATCCGTTGGTCACAAGTTCGAATCTTGTACGTCCTACCACCCTCATTCAAAAAAAACCAGTTCAAACAGAACTGGTTTTTTTTCGCCTCATCACATTCAAGCCAGGGTTTCGAGTTGCGCGGTCAATTCAAGCCAACGCAATTCCAATTCTTCCAATTCATCTTCCACCACTTTGAGGCGCTTGCCTGCGTTGGCAATGTCAGCTGGGGCCAACGGGCTGGCCAATTTATCGTGCAAGCTTTGCTTCTCAGCTTCCAAACTGGCCATGGTTTTTTCAATGCCGTCCTGTTCTTTTTTCAAGGGACGTTTTTTTTCGTTGGTTTCTTTGCGTTGTTGCGCATCGTCTTTGCGTTGTTCACGCGAAGCCACCAAGGGCTTGTCAGGGGCCACGCTCACCGGGGTCGCAACCACGGGTGCAACGGCCACGGGAGTCGCGGCCACGGTCAACGCTGCATTGGCCACTGCGGTGGCTTCGGCACGCAGTCGTTTGGCTTCGTCCAACAGGTAGCGTTGGTAATCATCCAAGTCGCCGTCAAAGGGCGATACGCCACCACGTGACACCATCCAGAACTCATCGCACACAGCACGCAAGAGTGCGCGGTCGTGGCTGACCAACATCACCGTGCCTTCAAATTCATTCAGGGCCATGCTCAGGGCTTCGCGTGTGGCCAAGTCCAAGTGGTTGGTTGGCTCGTCCATCAGCAGCAGGTTGGGGCGTTGCCACACCAGCATGCACAGCACCAAGCGGGCTTTCTCGCCGCCGCTCATGCTGCCCACGGCCTGCTTGACCATGTCGCCACCAAAGTTGAACTGCCCCAAGAAACTGCGCAAGTCTTGCTCACGCGTGGCTTGACCGGCCAACTTGCCCTCCACCGTTAACTTTTTGCACAAGTCAATCATGTGCTGCAGCGGGTTGTCAGCCGGGCGCAGCACATCGAGTTCTTGCTGGGCAAAGTAGCCAATGTTGAGGCCCTTGCCTTCGGTCATGTCGCCGCCCAAGGCTTTCAAGTCGCGTGCAATGGTTTTCACCAGTGTTGATTTGCCTTGACCATTGGCCCCCAAGATGCCAATGCGTTGACCAGCCAACACCGAACGGCTGATGTTTTGCACGATCACGGTGGGCGGGGTGTCTGCCGGTGCATCGTCGGGGGCTGGGTAGCCCACGCTCACGCCTTGCATGCTGAGCATCGGGTTGGGCAGGTTGGCAGGTTCTTTGAACTCGAAGCTGAAGTCAGCGTCGGCCAGCAGAGGCGCGATTTTTTCCATGCGATCCAAGGCTTTGACCCGACTTTGCGCTTGCTTGGCTTTGCTGGCTTTGGCCTTGAAGCGGGCAATGAATTTCTGCAAGTGGGCAATCTTGTCTTGTTGCTTGGCAAAGGCGTTTTGCTGCAACTCCATTTGCTCGGCACGCATGTCTTCAAACTTGCTGTAGTTGCCGCCGTAGCGCACCAACTTGCCTGCATCAATGTGCAGCGTGACGTTGGTGACTGCATCTAAAAATTCGCGGTCATGGCTGATGACCACCATGGTGCCTTCGTAGCGCTTGAGCCAAGCTTCGAGCCACACCAAAGCATCCAAGTCCAAGTGGTTGGTGGGCTCGTCCAAGAGCAGCAAGTCTGACGGACACATCAGGGCGCGGGCCAGTTGCAAGCGCATGCGCCAACCGCCCGAAAAACTGTTCACTGGGTTGTCGAGTTCGGTGGTTTTGAAGCCCAAGCCCAAGATGAGTGCTTGCGCACGGGACTGTGCATCGTGTTCACCAGCGTCGTAGAGTGCCATGTAGGCGTTGCCCAGACGCTCACCGTCTTCAGTGGCTTCAGCCGCTTGCACTTCTGCGCGGGCCTCATTCAAGACGGTGTCACCTTCGATCACAAAGTCGGTGGCACTTTGTTCAGTTTCAGGCATGTCTTGCGACACTTGACCCATGCGCCATTGCGTGGGAATGTAGAACTCACCCGAATCTTCGTGCAGACCGCCGTTCAGCAATGCAAACAGCGACGATTTGCCCGCGCCATTGCGACCCACCAAACCCACTTTTTCACCGGGGTTCATGGTGACAGATGCGCCTTCCAGCAACACCTTGGCACTGCGGCGCAAGGTGACATTTTTGATTGTGATCATGGGTTCAAGGCGCTTTCTGAGATCGCTTGTCGGGTAAGGAGTAAGACCTGGTCGTCACCAGCACTGGTCGATAGCCACACGACATCCAAATGGGGAAAGGCTGCTTCAAAATAGTCACGCTCATGACCGATTTCCAGCACCAACAAGCCGTGTTCGTTCATGTGGGCAGGCGCGTCGCGCAAGAGTTGGCGCACAAAGTCCATGCCATCGGTGCCGCCGGCCAAAGCCAGAGTGGGTTCGGCTTTGAATTCGGGTGGCAGCGCAGCCATGCTTTGATCGTTCACATAGGGCGGGTTGCACACAATCAAATCGAAGCGACCATCGGCTTGGGCCAAACCATCCGATTGAGCCAATTGCATGCGCGATTCAAGTCCGTGACGCTCAATGTTGATCTGCGCCACGGCCAAGGCGTCTTTGGACAGGTCCAAACCCAGCACTGAAACTTCGGGGTAGGCCAGTGCGGCCAAGATGCCCAAGCTGCCATTGCCCGTGCACAAGTCCAGCACGCGTTTGCTGTTCGGGTCCAGCCACGGGTCGATGCTGCCTTCGGCCAGCACTTCGGCAATGAGAGAGCGCGGCACGATGGCGCGCTCGTCGATGTAGAAAGACACGCCTTGCAACCAAGCCTCTTGCGTGAGGTAAGCCGCAGGTCGTCGGCGCTCAATGCGCTGTGCGATCAAGGCTTGCACGTGTTCGATTTGCGTTGGCGATAGTTCTGTCTGAAGTGCAACGTCGTTGAAGTCGGTGTCCAGGGGCAAACCCAATTTCCAGAGCACCAACCACGCCGCTTCGTCTTCTGCGGTGGTGGTGCCTTGGCCTAAGGCCACGCCGGCTTGGCTGAGTTGTTCAGCAACCAGCTGAATCAGCTTGGAGAGATTCATGCCAAAGCGCGGTTCAAATGTTCCAACACGCGGCGGTAAATGTTTTTCAGCGGTTCCAAATCTGCCACCGCCACACACTCGTCAATTTTGTGGATGGTGGCGTTGCAAGGTCCAAGCTCAATCACTTGGGGGCAGATTTGCGCGATGAAGCGACCATCGGAAGTGCCGCCCGTGGTGGAGAGTTCGGTTTTCAAGCCAGTCTCATCCAAGATGGCGGTTTGAACTGCGCCCACCAAATCGCCGGGGGTGGTGAGAAAAGGCAGACCGCCAATGGTCCACGTCAAGTCATAGTTCAAACCGTGTCGGTCGAGCACGGCACACAAGCGCTGTTGCAATTGCTCCGGTGTGGACTCGGTGCAAAAACGAAAATTGAAGTCCACCACGCAAGTGCCTGGAATCACATTGCTGGCCCCTGTGCCTGCATGGATGTTGCTCACCTGCCAGCTGGTGGGTGGAAAGAATGCATTGCCTTGGTCCCATTCGATAGACACCAATTCAGCCAAGGCAGGGGAGAACAGGTGAATTGGATTTTGAGCCAGCTGTGGATAAGCGATATGACCTTGCACACCTTTGACCGTGAGCTTGCCGCTCATGGTGCCACGGCGACCGTTTTTGATCATGTCACCAGTTTGTTTCACCGACGTGGGCTCACCCACAATGCACCAGTCCAGTTGCTCTTCGCGCGCCTTCAAGGTGTTGCAGACCACCACGGTGCCGTCAACGGCTGGGCCTTCCTCATCGCTGGTCAGTAAAAAAGCGATGTTGATCTGAGGCTCAGTGCAGGCAGCCAGAAATTCTTCACAAGCCACCACCATCGCCGCCAGCGAGGCTTTCATGTCACTGCTGCCTCGGCCATGCAGCATGCCGTTGCGGTGGGTGGGCGTGAACGGGTCCTGGGTCCATTGGTCCAAGGGGCCGGTGGGCACCACATCGGTGTGGCCAGCAAACACCAGTGTTTTTGAATGGGCGTGAGTGCTGCGCTTGACCGCCCACAGGTTGCTCACCCGAAAAGAGTCTGGCCCGCTGTCGATGCGCTCACACTCAAAACCCAAGGGCGCAAGCCTTGCCGTGATGATGTCCAAACAGCCCGCGTCCTCGGGGGTGACCGAAGGGCGCGAGATGAGTTGCTCGGTGAGCTGAAGGGTGCGAGACATCGGATGGACTGAAGAGGATCAGTCGCGCAGCAAATCGTTGATGCTGGTCTTCGAGCGTGTTTGTGCATCCACGCGTTTGACCACGATGGCGGCATACATGCTGTAAGGCGCACCATTGGCCGCCACTTTGGGGATGTTGCCGGCCACCACCACGGAGCCCGATGCCACGCGGCCGTAGCTGATCTCGCCGGTGGAACGGTCGAAGATGGGGGTGGACTGGCCAATGAACACACCCATGCCCAGCACCGCGTTTTCTTCGATGATGACGCCTTCCACCACTTCGGAGCGCGCGCCAATGAAGCAGTTGTCTTCAATGATGGTGGGGTTCGCTTGCAAAGGTTCCAACACACCGCCAATGCCCACGCCACCCGACAAGTGCACGTTCTTGCCAATTTGTGCGCACGAGCCCACCGTGGCCCAGGTATCGACCATGGTGCCGCTGTCAACATAAGCGCCGATGTTCACGTAGGAGGGCATCAAAATAGCGCCAGGGGCCACATAGCTACCCCGACGTGCCACAGCGGGAGGCACCACGCGCACGCCAGCGGCCTTGAATTCTTCATCCGATAGATTTGAAAACTTGGTTTTGACTTTGTCGTAGTAACCAAGGTCGCCGCCTTTGATGATTTTGTTGTCGTTCAAACGGAAGGACAACAACACGGCTTTTTTCAACCACTGATGAACTGTCCATTGGCCCACGCCTTCCCGGGTGGCCACACGCAAACGACCGCCGTTGAGTTCGGCAATCACATGGTTGACGGCGTCCAGCACTTCATGGGTGGCGTTTTCGGCGTTGATGGTGGCACGGTTGTCCCAGGCGTTGTCGATGATGTGTTGCAGTTGGTGTTGAGCCATGGTTGTTTTCTTTGAGCTGGTTGAAATTAAGAATGGTTTTGTTTGACGAAAGCCACGATGCGTTCAGCGGCTTCGAGGCATTCCTCGGGTTGTGCCACCAATGCCATGCGAATGCGGCCTTGGCCGGGGTTGATGCCGTTGACCTCGCGCGCCAAATAGCGGCCAGGCAACACCGTGACATTGTATTGAGCCAGCAAATCGCGGGCGAAAGCCTCGTCATCACCCCCTGGAACAGCCGCCCACAGGTAAAAACCAGCGTCAGGCAAGGCCACATCGAGCACTTGGGCCAACAGGGGCGTGACCTGCTCGAATTTGGCTTTGTAGAGTGCGCGGTTGGCCTGGACATGGCCTTCATCGTTCCAAGCTGCGATGCTGGCCGCTTGCACCATGCCACCCATGGCGCTGCCGTGGTAGGTGCGGTAGCGCAAGAAGGGCGCAATGAGCGCCGCGTCTCCAGCCACAAACCCACTGCGCAGCCCTGGCACATTGCTGCGTTTGGACAAGCTGGTGAAACTGATCAGATTTTTAAAATCGGTTTTGCCAAGCAACTTGGCAGCCTGTAAACCACCAAGGGGTGGTGTGTCGCCAAAATAAATCTCGCTGTAACACTCGTCCGAGGCCAGCACAAACCCATATTGATCGCTCAAAGCAAACAGCTTTTGCCATTCACTGAGGGGCATGACCGCGCCCGTCGGGTTGCCGGGTGAACAAACAAACACCAGTTTGGTTTTTTGCCAGACCGCGGGGGCAACGCTGTCCCAGTCCACTGCAAAATTTTGGCTGGGCAAGCTTGGCACGTAGTGAATCTGAGCGTTGCCCAGCAGGGCAGCACCTTCGTAAATTTGATAAAAGGGATTGGGTGAGACCACCACCGCGTCCGTATGGCCATCCAACACGGTTTGGGCAAAGGCAAACAAGGCCTCGCGCGACCCATTGACGGGCAACACCTGGGTATCGGGGTTCAAGGTCACGTCATAGCGGCGTTGAACCCAGTTGGTGCATGCCTGCCTGAAGGCCAAGGAGCCCGCGGTGGCTGGGTAGGCCGACAAAGCATCTGTGTTTTGACACAAAGCGTCGATGATCAGGGGCGGGGTGGCATGGCGGGGTTCGCCAATGCCCAAGCTGATGGGAGACCAATTCGGGCTGGGGATGACGTCTGAAAACAAAACACGTAAACGCTCGAACGGGTAGGGGTGTAGCTTTGATAACAGTGGGTTCATGGCTGATATTATCGAGCCATGTACAGTTTCCTCGACCCCAGCCGCGCTCAGGATTTCGCCATGGACCCAGAGCAGATGCTCAATCTGGCCGAAACCTTCGAAAGCAGCTTGAGCCAAGACCTGAAAGCGCTTGGCGAGGCCTTGGGTAACCCGGATCCAGACCCCATGCGTCGTCTCCTGCATGCTTTGAAAGGGTATGTGACCTTCCTCAGCAAGGATGAATTGAGCTCTAAAGTGATACACCTGGAGTCCATGAGCCGCCAAAGCCCTGTCGACGACGTGCGCAACGCCGTCCATGCGGTTTTGCCGTCTTTGCAGACCTTGTTGGCTGAGGTCACTCGTTGGAAATCCACCGAACTACAAAAGCAAGCTTGAGCGGTGCAGGCTTTTTTGACCGATGTTTGAACTCCCCGTGATGAAAAGGTTTTTCGGTGCGTCTTAATTCCATCAAGCTGTCTGGCTTCAAATCTTTTGCAGACGCCACCAACTTCATGCTGCCCGGTCAGTTGGTGGGCGTGGTCGGCCCCAACGGCTGCGGCAAGTCCAACATCATCGATGCTGTGCGCTGGGTGCTGGGCGAGAGCCGCGCCAGTGAATTGCGTGGCGAGTCCATGCAAGACGTCATCTTCAACGGCACCACCAGCCGCAAGCCCGCCAGCCGCGCCAGTGTCGAGCTGGTGTTTGACAACACCAGCCACCGTGCGGGTGGCCAGTGGAGCCAATTCGCCGAAATCGCCGTCAAACGGGTGCTCACCCGTGACGGCACCAGCAGCTACTACATCAACAACCAGCCGGTGCGCCGCCGCGATGTGCAAGATGTGTTCTTGGGCACCGGTTTGGGCCCGCGTGCCTACGCCATCATTGGCCAAGGCACGATCAGCCGCATCATCGAGTCCAAGCCCGAAGAGTTGCGTCTGTTCTTGGAAGAGGCTGCCGGTGTTTCCAAATACAAAGAGCGTCGCCGCGAAACCGAAAACCGGTTGAGCGACACCCGCGAAAACCTGACCCGCGTGGAAGACATCTTGCGCGAGTTGAATGCCAATTTGGAAAAATTGGAACGCCAAGCCGAGGTGGCTCAGCGCTTTCACGACTTGCAACACCAAGCCACGACCCGACAACATCAGCTCTGGTTTTTAAAGCGCAGTGACGCGCAAGCCGAGCAAGCCCAAGTGCACACCCAAGCCGAGCAAGCGGCCAACAGCTTGGAATCCAAAACCGCTGATTTGCGCCAAGTTGAAGCCAGTGTGGAAACCATCCGCCAAGCGCATTACGAAGCCGGTGAGCAGGTGAATCAAGCCCAGGGCCAGCTCTACCAAGCCAGTGCGGAAGTGGGGCGTTTGGAAGCGGAAATCCGTTTCGTGGTGGAAGGCCGTCAGCGCGCAGAAGAACGCTTGGTTCAAATTCAAGCGCAAATCGAGCAATGGCGCAGTCAAGCCGCCCAAGCACAAGAAGAAGCGCAACATCTTTTGGACAATCAAGACACGGCGCAAGCGCAGTTGGCTGGTTTGCAAGAAGACCTGGGCCTGAAAGCCGAACAACTGCCCGAACTTGAGCAGTTCTGGCGCGATGCCCAGCAACAAGTGCATGCCCAGTCCACGTTGGTGAACGAGGTGCAGCAACAAATCCAGGTCTTGGCTGCCGAGCAACGCGGCATGCAAGAGCAAGCCCGCCAACTGGAACAACGCCAAGCCCGTTTGCAAGCCGATCAACAAGCGTTGGCCCTGCCTGAGGACACGCATTTGCAGCAACTGCAAACGCAACTTGCACATGCCGAAGAACGCTCTGCCCAAAGCCAAGCGCAATTGCAAACCTTGGAAGACATGGCCGAGGAAGTGGAATCCAATCGGCGTCAAGCGCAAGAAAACAGCAACCAACAATCTGCCAAGTTGGTGGAGTTGCAGGCGCGGCAAGAGGCTTTGAAAGCCCTGCAAGAAAAGCTGCGCACCGACGAGCGACTCACCCCTTGGCTCAACAAACATGGCCTGCAAAATTTGCAACCGCTGTGGAACAAACTGCACATCACGCCAGGCTGGGAGCAGGCCTTGGAAGCAGCTTTGCGCGAACGGTTGGCCGCCCTTGAAGTGACCCGCATCGACAGCGTCAAAGCCTTTGCTGCCGATGTGCCCATGGCCAAACTCAGCTTCTACACGCCAGGTGTCGCTGTGGCTGCTGCGCCCAAACACAAATTGCCGCGCTTGTTTGACCAACTCCAACTCAACGATGCGGGCATGAGCGGTTTGTTGGCCGATTGGCTGACGGGTTGTTACACCGCCAACAGCTTGGACGAGGCCATGGCCGCGCGAAACCAATTGCAAGCGGGGGAGCAAATTTTCATCGCCCAAGGTCATGCCGTGGGTTTGCACAGCGTCACGTTCTACGCCCAAGATTCCGAGCAATCGGGCATGTTGGCGCGTGCCCAAGAGATTGAAAACCTGGACAAGCAAATTCGCGCACAAAGTCTCATGAGCGAAGAAGCCCGCGTACATCTGGCTCGCTCTGAAAGTGCGGCGGCTCAATCGGCGCAAGAACGCACCCAAAAACGTGTGGAAGCCACCGACACCCAAGCACAAGCACACGCCCTGAAAGTCGATTTCATGCGGGTGCAGCAACAGGCCGAGCAAGCCCGCGCTCGGCAAGGCCAGCTTGAAAACGAAGTGGGTGACATACAAACCCAGATGGCGCAGTTGCAAACCCGCAGTGAAGAGGCCGAGGCACGCTTTGAAGCACTCGACATGCAACTGGCTCAAACCCAAGAGCGCCACGCCAACTTGCAAGAAAAATCCATCTCGGCTGAACAGCAACTGAACCATGCCCGTGACGCTTTGCGTCAGCTTGAACGCCAAGTGCAAGAGGCCGATTTCAATATGCGCAGCTTGTCGGCCAAATTGGCCGAGTTGCAGCGCACCCAGGACACCGCCGCCAAGCAAATGGACAACCTGCGCGCCGAGCACACCAGCCAACAGGCCGAACTGGCCTTGTTGTCTGACAGCGCCGCCCAGTCAGGTTTGCAAGCCGCCTTGGCGGTCAAGCTCGAGCGTGAAAGCCTGTTGGCAGCCAAACGTTCCGAGTACGACGACCTGACCAACCGATTGCGCACCAGCAATGAAGACCGCTTGAAAATCGAGCGCGAACTCGATCCGCTGCGTCAACGCATCGTCGACTTGCAACTCAAAGAGCAAGCCGCGCGTTTGGGCTTTGAGCAATACGACCGCTTTTTGCAAGAAGCCCAAGCCGACATCGCCGTCATTGAAGCTTCGATCGAAGCTGACAAAGTCAAATTGACGGGTTTGCAATCGGACATTGACCGTTTGAACCGCGAAATCCAGGCCTTGGGCGCGGTGAATTTGGCCGCACTGGACGAGTTGGGCGCGGCCCGTGAGCGCAAAACCTTCCTCGATTCGCAGTCTGCCGATTTGAATGACGCCATCAACACCTTGGAAGACGCGATTCGCAAGATTGATGTTGAAACCCGCGCTTTGTTGGGCGATACCTTTGAAACTGTGAACAAGCACTTTGGCATCATGTTCCCCGAGTTGTTTGGCGGTGGCCATGCCAAACTGATGATGACCGGCGACGAGATTTTGGATTCGGGCGTGCAGGTCATGGCCCAGCCTCCGGGCAAGAAAAACCAAACCATCCACTTGTTGTCAGGCGGTGAAAAAGCCCTCACAGCCATCGCCTTGGTGTTTGCCATCTTCCAACTCAATCCCGCGCCGTTTTGTTTGCTTGACGAGGTGGACGCGCCGCTGGACGACGCCAACACCGATCGCTACGCCAAATTGGTGACCAAAATGTCCACAGAGACCCAGTTTTTGTACATCTCTCACAACAAAATCGCCATGGAAATGGCCGAGCAACTCATTGGCGTCACCATGCAGGAGCAAGGTGTGTCGCGCATCGTGGCGGTGGACATGGAAGCCGCTGCCAGCTTGGTTGAAGCCGCATGAGCAATTTGCAACTTTGGCTGGCCGTCGCTGGCGGCTTGGTCTTGGTGGTGGTGGTCGCCCACAGCACCTGGACGTCGCGTCAGAGCCAGCCCAAACAAGCCGAGCCCTTGGTGTCCCAAGAGGAATTGGACGCCTTGGTGGCCGAACCCAGCGCCGACCTGGGCGATGACCTGCATGCGGACAACGCTTTTCCTGGCATGCCGCATGAATTGCCGCACTTGGATGCACGGTCTCAACTTGACGCTTTGATTGATGTGATCGCCACCATGGAGCTCGACAGCCCAGTCTCTGGCGAAGCCGCCATTGCAGCGCTGCCGCCCATCCGGCGTGTGGGCAACAAATTGTTTTTGGTTGAAGGCCTGAATGCCGACAGCGGCGAGTGGGAAGCCTTGCAAACGCAGCGCTACTACAGCGCCTTCCAAGCCGGCATGCAAGTTGCCAACCGCCAAGGCCCCTTGAACGACATCGAGTTCTCCGAATTTGTGGTGAAGACCCAGGCTTTTGCCGAAGTGTTCTCCGCCACGCCCGAATTCCCAGACATGAACGAAGTGGTGGCGCAAGCCCGCGAACTCGACCATTTCGCCAGTGCCCATGATGCCCAACTCAGCTTCACATTGGCGTCTCGCAAAGCCGCCTGGAGCCCAGGCTATGTGCAGCAACAAGCCGCACGCATTGGCTTTGTGCCCGGGGTGATTCCTGGTCGCATGGTGGTGCCAGCGTCCACCCCCGGTTTGCCGCCTGTCTTGGTGTTGACCTTTGATGCCCGCGCCGCCATGGCCGAAGACCCGAACCAGGCCGCTTTGCGCAGTGTCAGCCTGAGCTTGGATGTGCCGCAGGTGGCCCAATCCGAACAAGCGTTTTCGCGCTTGTGTGAAGCCGCGCAAAACCTGGCGCAAGCCATGGATGGCTTGATCACGGATGACAATGGCCAGGTCTTGACCGAGGCCGGCATCCAGATGATCGACCATGACTTGCGCAGCCTGTACGACGCCTTGGCCGCCCGCGATCTGTCGGCGGGCTCACTGCAAGCACGCCGCTTGTTCAGTTAAGCCCACAGGGGGCCTATGACCACCTCCACGCTTTTTGACCAAGCTGCCCAACTGCGGGCTCAGCTGCATCACCACGCCCACCTCTACTACGTGCTGGATGCGCCGACGCTGCCTGACGCCGAATACGACCGCATGTTCAAAGCGCTTCAGTCGCTGGAAGCTGCGCACCCCGAGTTGGTCACGCCCGACTCGCCCACGCAGCGGGTGGGTGGCAAACCCCTGGACAGCTTTGCCAGCGTCAAGCACGCCATGCCGATGTTGAGCATTCGCACCGAAACCGACACCGAAGCCAGTGGGGCCGAGGCGTTTGACACACGCGTTCGCAAAGAGCTGGGTTTGAACAGTGCGGACCCCGCTGTGGACTATGTGGCCGAGTTGAAATTTGACGGCTTGGCCATGAGCTTGCGCTACGAGCACGGTGTCTTGGTGCAAGCCGCCACCCGGGGCGATGGCGAGACGGGCGAAGACGTGACCCACAACATCCGCACCATCGGGCAAATTCCATTGAAGCTGCAAAATTCCCCCGCAGGTCATGAAGCCTTGGCCGTGCCAAAGCTGCTCGAAGTGCGCGGCGAGGTCTACATGGCGCGCGCCGACTTTGAGGCTTTGAACGAGCGGCAACGACAGCGCATCGCCGCCGGCGACAAGGGCGAAAAAACATTTGTCAACCCGCGCAATGCCGCGGCCGGAGCCGTGCGCCAACTCGACCCGCGCATTGCCGCGCAACGCCCATTGAGCTTCTTTGCTTATGGGCTGGGTGACATCACACCCGTGGATGAAGGCGGCCCCAGCTTCAAGACCCATTTTGAGTTGCTGATGGCGCTGAAAAATTGGGGCTTCCCAGTGGCCGCGCAAACCAGCGTGGTGCAAGGTGCCGCAGGTCTGGTGGACTTTCACCAACGCATCGGTCAAGCCCGCGACGCCTTGCCCTTTGACATTGACGGCGTGGTTTACAAGGTCAACAGCTTGGCCGCACAACGCCAACTGGGCTTTGTGACCCGCGAACCGCGCTGGGCTGTGGCCCACAAATACCCGGCGCAAGAAGAACTGACCACGGTACAGGCCATCGAGGTGCAAGTGGGGCGCACGGGCAAACTCACGCCTGTGGCCAAGCTCGCGCCTGTGTTTGTGGGTGGCGTCACGGTCACCAACGCCACCTTGCACAACGAAGACGAAGCACGCCGCAAAGATGTTCGGGTGGGCGACACCGTGGTGGTGCGCCGTGCCGGCGACGTGATCCCTGAAGTGGTGTCCGTGGTGCTTGAAAAACGCTTGCAAGATGCACCAATTTTCACCATGCTGCACCAGTGCCCGGTGTGCAACAGCCCAGCGGTGCGCGAAGAAGGCGAAGCCGATTACCGCTGCACAGGCGGCTTGTTTTGCAGTGCCCAGCGCAAGCAAGCCATCCTTCACTTTGCGCATCGGCGCGCCGTTGAAATTGAAGATCTGGGTGACAAACTGGTGGATCAATTGGTGGATGCAGGCTTGATAAACACCTTGCCCGATATATACCGCTTGGGTTTCACCGCCCTTGCCACACTCGACCGCATGGCCGACAAGTCGGCCAACAACGTGCTGGCCAGCATCGAAAAATCCAAGCAAACCACCTTGCCCCGATTCTTGTTTGGCTTGGGCATTCGCCATGTCGGCGAGGCCACGG
>JACCDP010643691.1_pt1 | contig 20951 bp, 15 predicted proteins | sample 7445841 | NCBI WGS metagenome assembly JACCDP01 (sample SAMN15323441, study PRJNA562643) | freshwater metagenome | isolation source: river surface water | place: USA:Blue River Watershed | collected 2017-08-17
AAATTTTTACAGGATAATTATTAGACATACCACCATCTATATAACATTTATCGCCTATAATAACGGGGGTAAAAACGATGGGAAAAGCAGCTGTCATACACATTGCTGTAATTAGTTCGAGGTCAGGGCATGTTTTATGCGATATGATATGTTGCGTAAAATGGTTTGCATCACATGTAATAAAGTAAAATTCTATACCACAATATTCATAAAACTCTTTCATGGTTATATTTGGCGATAGTCCTTTTGCTTCGAATAAGATACCATATTTTTTAATATAAATAGAACGAGGATTAAGAAAACCTTTGTTGTTATATAATTCGAGTATATTTTCTACACCGATTTCTTCAAATAATTTTTCCCATGGTCTTTTTACGATATACTCTATAATGTAGTCGTAGTCATATTTCAGAGATAGGTAGACTGCAACTAAAGAACCAATAGATGTTGCATAGATAGTTTTGATGTTATTTATATTCCAGAAATCTTTGTCATGTAGATACTTTAAAGCACCAAGGGCGCAAATACCGAAAGGTCCTCCGCCGCCAATTACTAAATGCTTAATTGTCATTTTAATATAATAACAAATTTTAATCATTATATTAACACAATATTAACACAATAGCAATGAAATAAATCGAATCAAGGTTAATTATACATATTTTTTTCTAGTCATGATTTAGGAGGGTTATTGGTATATTATATGGACGAATTATTTCGAAATAGAGAAGATAGCGATAAAATAAAAAAAATAAATTTAGAAGAGTTGTACGACAAAAAGAAGACATACGATTTATCTAAACTCTCGACATTTAATAAGATTTTGAATAGAATTCACGAAAAAATAAAAATAACATCACGTCAAAAAGTAGACACGCAATTTTGTTGGTATGTTATTCCAGAAATTATGCTAGGTGTTGCATCATATGATCGCGCATCATGTATTAGTTATATTTTAGAAGAGCTTACAAACAACGGTTTTGTTGTTCGATATACACACCCAAACCTCATATTTATCTCTTGGAAGCATTATATACCATCATATGTAAGAACAGAGTTTAAAAAAAAGACAGGTATTATCATCGACGAGCACGGTAATCGCATCGACGAGTTAGATGAATACGGTAATCCTATACCACCATCACAAGCAATAAACAACCCATTAAGTGGGAATACATTGGACCCCTTTAATATGGGTTTGACACGTAAAGTAAACACCAAAAACACTACCGAAACAACAAACAAAAGAGAGTTCAAACCGATAAATGACTATAAGCCAACCGGTAACTTGGTATATGGAAAAGAGTTTTTCAAAAAAATAGAGGACAAGTTTTCATAAATATTTGCGACAATTCTTTTGCCGCCAATATTTTGGTGAGATGGAGCAGCATAGTTTGCGTCGCGAGGTTTTCTGCGCGATGGTCAAAAAAGTGGCAATCATGATTGCGAAAAACGACTTTCCCCGAAAAAGGGACATCAAAAGAATATCCGCCCAAAAACCGCCATTTTTACCCCATTTTTACTACTTTTTATGTTTCGCAGCATTATGGTCGCCACGTGACCACGTCCTCGTATTGCCACCCACAGCATAAAGGTAACCCCGCGGAATTGGGAGGGCGGACGCCGAAGAAGTGAATGATGTTTCTTTTTTTCAAATCTAAAGCTCGATTTTCAAAAAAGGACATTTATTTTTGTCCATTTTTGAAAACCTGGGGTAGAAATGTGAAAAAAACATTGCATTCATCACTCAGACCATAATGCTCTAAAACGCGTTTTTAAGATTGAAAATTTGTTACGATAATTTTTTTGAGATTTTTATATATTTTGTGAAAAGGATTTAGGCGTTTTTTATGTCATCATTATATATGATGACAATGATGACGCAAAAAAACGACGATTTTTTTACCTGCGAAAAATGTCACTTTATATCTAGCAAGAAATGTGACTACGAAAGACACTTGTTGACACGTAAACACAAAAATGATGACAAAAAAGCGCAAAAAAACGCCGAAAAAAATGTCTGCATTTGTGGTAAGAGTTTTAAGTACCGTCAGGGACTTTTTGTTCATCGAAAAACGTGTACTAATCCTGTCAATATCAACAGCAATAATGGTGTTGATTCGGAGAATAAATTAGAAGAAACTGTAGATACAAAAACGGACAAAGAGTTGAAAGACTTGGTTAAGGATTTAATAAAACAGAACGGTGAGCTAGTTAAGACGATACATGATATGGTACCTAAAATCGGGAATACAAATATTACAAATAATATGAATAACAGTTTTAATCTCAATGTTTTTCTAAACGAACACTGCAAAGATGCTTTGAATATCTCCGACTTTATTGATTCTCTCAAGATAACGCTTGAAGATTTACTATTTTCAAAGACAAATGGTATTTCGCGCGGGATAACCGATGTGATGATAAAGGGGCTCAAAGAGTTGGATATCCACCGACGTCCGATTCATTGCACGGATATAAAACGCGACATCATGTATATCAAGGATGAAGATAAGTGGTGCAAAGATGAGAACCACAAGATGATAAAAAATACGATTGTGAAAATAGCGGACAAGGAAAGAACGGCGTTGCAACAGTGGGCGATTGATAATCCCGATTGGATGGAAACGGAAAAAAAACAACTGGATTACTTGACAATGGTGCGTTCGATATGCGAACCGATTGAAAAATATGATAACTACGAGCGGAAAATATTAAAAAATCTGGGAAAAGAAATACATGTAGATAAAAAAGTATAATATTATATTCTTATACAACATATAACATATATTGCTAATTACTAGATATGTGTTAATTATTATTTGTTTGTTATGTATTGTATAACAAACAAATATTACATGGACGCACCAAAATGTGAAATGTAAATGTTTAAATGCGATTATGCTCAATATGTGCTTTCAGTACATCGGCAGCACAACCGGTATTGCGAGTAGAAAGTTTAGCATCACTTTTCTCGCTCTGTTTCTTGAAAGCCCTAGTAACTTTATTGATTAGTTCATTGAATGACTCTTCGTCATCTTTTGAAAATTTCATACTAGTCTTAAGTTTATTTGCAATTTCAAGAATATCGGAATACTCCTTCCATAGTGTAGTGCTCTCTTTTACATAGTTGTTATATGTAGTTCTTAAAAATCCCATACGTTTGAGTTCATCATCGTACCTGTTTTTATCCGTTTTCAACTGTTTACTATACTTATCATAATGGTCAAGGAACGCCTTTGCCAAAAGACTAGCAGACTTGTCGGTAGAAGAACGAACCTCTTCTAAGATGGAAAGCAAACCTTTTTTGTCATTCCCGTCGACAATAGTAGAGTGAATATCGTTTTTGATATTTGTAACATGCGCCTTGATATTATCAAGAGAGAATAGGAACTTGGGTTTGAATTTTTCAAGTTTAGACAAATAATCCGACTCTTGTGCTATAACCTTATGATGTTGTCGTAGGGTAATATTCAACATCTCGATTTGCCCCATAATTTGTTTAGATTCATTAAATATTTTTTTATAGTTGACATACCCACGAGACGCTTTATTATTTGTCTCACTAAGTATTTTGCCATCTGCTTCGAATTGTTCTCGCTGTTTTTTCTTCATCTCATCCATCATTGACTTGAACTTCGTATAAAGTTCACTCATCTTAGCAGAAGCATTGGCAGATATATCGGCGACCTGTTTCTTGATTTTTCTATGCGATGTATGAGGAAAACTTTCAGGTTTGCATACAGCAACACTAGCAACCGAGTTAGAAGCAGACTTAGATACGGTAGAAGAACCAGAAATTACAACTGATGCAGGAGTAGACCTAGTTACAACAACAGGTACAATAGTAGGTGCAGCAACTGGTGAAGCAACAGGTGCAGGAGTAGGTGCAGCAACAGGTGCAGGAGCAGGACTAGGAGTAGGAGTAGGTGCGGCGACGGGTGCAGCGACGGGTGCGGCAACAGGAATCACCTTACGCGTCTGAACACCGCCTTCGCAATCTTTGGTGAAGTAACACTCACTACCGCGAGGCTTCCATGAAAGCTGCCATTTAGAAAGAGGCGAATCAGGACCAGCATAACCACTCATTTCCCATTTTTTTGCACCATAGTTTACATTCATGATTACACCATTCGGGTTCATACAGTCGGCAGCACTCTTTACACCATCCGCGTTACCACAGATACCTTGCATTTTTCCGAAAAAAGAGGTAGGAACATTTGTTTCAAGAACGCCACAGTATCCACCAGTAATCATAACAGAGAAACCATTGGGTGTTGTAATCTTCACACCTCTAGATTTTGCTTTATTGGTTTTCCATTCAACGACCTGTTTTCCGTAACGAATCTGGACACCACCAAAAGTAAGGGTGAAATCTTCCGGAAGTTCCATTTCTTGACCATTGACGCGGATTTTTCCGAAATTGGCGACATCCACTTCAATATTCATTTGTTTATAATGAACAACCGCGCCTGTCATACAAGAAGGTACGCCTGGTTTATTTGCGCCATTTTTACGCATCTTTTCTTGAATCTCGAAAACGCCGTCGGGAGTTCGAGCAACAGTGTAAATACCGGGCTCTTGGATATGAAATAGCGTTCCATCATAATTGGTAATATGAGGGTCTCCAGATGCTACGCAAAAACGTTTGCTTGGATTTTTTGCTTCTTTGGATAAAAACTCCTCGGCTGCAATAGCGCTCTCTTTTGCAATAGACTTGCTTTTAGTAACGCGCATATCTTCAATGCATCCATTGTAAATATCTTGTTTATTCATAATCCCTAAAGATTGGCAAAATTTAATAGCATCCTGTCCTTGCGGCGTCACTACCCACGCAGCGAAAGCAGACTCAAATTTTTTAATAAGTTCTTTCGTCTTTGTAGATAACTTTGAATCAGTGACTGAATATTTGTTAACTGAGGGAGCAACCGGTACAGGTACAGGGGCGGATGTAGCACTTAATCTTGCAATGGTTGTTTTGCTAGGAGTTAATTCTCCGCATACATTATTTTGCATATTTCTAAAAGTATTTACCATTGCAACTTGTGCTAATCTGCATTTAGTATCTTTGCAATCGACTGCATTAAGGCAAGACAAAATGCGTTGATTGCAACTTGTGCTTCGACTGCTAGGTGTTCCACAACATTGGTCGTGTGTTCTGCAACACGAGTCAAGTGAATCTTTTGGTGCGACACCCCATATACAATTGGGACCTTCTGCGCCTTTAAACCGTTGACCACCACAGTAGTTCGGACCACAGTAGTTTCCGTACAATTTAAATCCTCTTGATTTAACACTGGAAACAACGTTAGAAACGACCTTGGCTACGGGTGCTATTACAGTCTTGGCTACCGGAGCTACAACCTTGGATACAGGTGCTATTACAGTCTTGGCTACCGGTGCTACGACTTTAGATACGACCTTGGCTACCGGTGCTACAACCTTGGCTACTGGTGCTACGACTTTAGATACGACCTTGGCTACAGGTGGTGCAGATCTAGGAGCAGCCTTAGGTGCAGGCGGTGCAGGCTTGGGTGCAGGTCTAGGAGCAGCTTTAGGTGCAGGTGGTGCAGGTCTAGGAGCAGCTTTAGGTGCAGGTGGAGGAGATGATTTGCGTGAAAATATTTTTTTTATTGAGATAAGAAGCTTTCTTTTCCCATCATGTCCCTCACTCGTATCGCTGGCATCGCTACTATTTGAAGATTCAATATTTTCACTTTCGAACAACTTTCTATTTTCAACAATAGCTAAATGTGGGTGATGTTTAGTATGATTTACTTCATTCATAAAAATATTGGATGTATCTGTAGAGTTTTCGGGAAGTACAGCATCATGGATGCCGGACCGCGTTTCATTCCCATCATGCGGCACTAACATAAGAGCTGAAGCAAATGACAAACTTGCTAACAGTAAAAAAGCCTTCATTGTGTGTACCATTATAATATGACATAATATTATATCTTTATGCTTTTTAATAATATATTTAAGACAGGAAATAATATATGTAAATAATATATATTATTATAATATATAGTAATATCATACTTTAGTTAGAATATGAAAATAACTCAAAAAAGAAAATATTCTAGACGGAGAGTAATAATAAGGAAAAAAAACAGAACAAAAAATAAAAGAAAAATATCAAATACTAAAAAAATAGAGTTCAATAAATATGAGAATACTAAGGTGAATAAAAATTTTAAATTAATAAAAATGCCCTATATAAATACTAAATTAGTAGAGTCTAAATACTTGCTGTGGCCGCTTAAGAATATACATACAAATAAAGAAAGTGTAGATAATGAACAAAGTTTACTTGATGAAGCGAATGATGTAGAAAAAATACAAAAAGAATACAAACTTAGCCCTAAAAAGGACTTTTACACGTATATAAATTATGCATGGATGAAAGCACAAAATATTGTAATGGACTATAAAAACTATTATTTTATCAAACTGGACACGTTTCGGTTTATACAAAATACCGTAAACTATCGTGTGGTTCGTCTGGCAAATGAGTATTGTGAAAATAACAACACTCCCTTGTCTAGAAAAGTTAAAAATGTAATCGAGTCCATGACGTATAGTAATCTTTCACATGATAAAGTATTAAAACATGTAAAAACTATGGAGAATGAATACGAAAAGTATATAGGTAATGATGACTTAGTCGGATACTTAGCGGCAATAAACAAATGCGAAATAATATCGTGGGGGTGCCCTTTAGTATGGGATATTTCTCAAGACGAAAAAGACGCAGTAAATCTACGAAGTCACGTTCAGTCACCACAGCTATCATTTTATGACTATGATTTGTATATAACAGGAAATGACAATAAGAAATACACGAAAGAATTTAAAGAGAATTTTGCAAATAAGTTTTGCGAATTTGTGGCGGACCTCTACGATAAAATGCTAGGCGAGGGACACGGATTAAATCCGCGACATGTAATCGAGTGCGAGATAGATATGTTGAACGCGATGAACTGTTTTCAAAGGGGTGACTCAGAAGAATTTTACAACGTAGTTACAGCAGAAGAAAGTAAAACCAAATATCATTTTGACTGGAAAAAATTCGCAGAGGGTGTTGGATATAAAAAGGCACCGAGAACGTATATCGCCGGCAGCATAAGTTACATAAACTGTATAATGAAGAAACTACACGCCGACTGGAAAACGCCAAAATGGAAGGCATACTGGTATTACATGTATCTAAGACAGTTAGCTTTGTACTCGAATAAAACAAGCCGGTTGAGGTTTAATTTTTTCAATAAATTTGCAAAAGGGCAGCAAGCAAATATACCAAGTGAACTGTTCCCATTATTTGCTCTGTCGTATTGTTTTAATACGTTGTTATCTAGGCTGTATGTGGAGAAATACGTGCATTCTCAGGCGGTATATATAGCAAACACGATAGGAAACGACTTAAGGAATGTATTTATACGAATCATAAATGAGAATCTGTGGTTACAACCGGAGACGAAGTTAGAGGCGTTAAAAAAACTAGAAACTATATCAATTGAGACGGTATATCCGAAGTACATGATAGAAGACTTGGTGACAGATTTGCCGATAATGGATGCGTATGGTATAATGTATGCGCAGTCGCAAGTGAGGCGAGAGTATTTAATAGCGCGCGATGGACAACATTATGTAGAACTTCCTGAGGTTAACTTTAGCGTAAATGGGGGTTTAGCGTTGTCAGGTACGCAGCCGTATATAGTGAATGCTTTTTACAACTCTACGAAAAACAATATATATATCCCTGCGGCGACATTACAGGAACCATTTGTGTCCTTGAATTTAACTGGTCTTGAGTATAATTTAGCGCATATTGGATATACATTTGGACACGAGTTATCGCATTGTTTGGATAATACGGGTAGGTTGTATGATTATAAAGGTAATATGAGAAACTGGTGGCTTCCACAGGATGCGAAGATATTTGAGGATAAGGTAAAGAATGTTATTAAGCAATATGAATTATTTGCGTCGTGGGATGGTATAAAGATGGATGCGTCAATGATGGTTGGGGAAAGTGTGGCGGATATATCTGGTATAGAGATATGCGTTAATTATTTAAACAACTACTTGAATAGCAATGATGAACCGAAGAAGGTGAAGGATGATTCACTTAAGAAGTTTTTTATATATATAGCGTTTCAGTGGAGAGAGGCGATTTATAAACAGTCGATAAACTTTAATATTAAGACGAACCCACATCCTTTAGTAAAATATAGGACAAATTGTCCGATGTCTCGTTTAAAAATATTTAAGAAATTATACGATGTAAAAAAAGGAGACCGTATGTATTGGAATAATGATACAATTTGGTCGAACAGCAAGTAAAATTATAATATTTAGAATAAAATAATATTATTTAGAATAAAAATGAAACACTATTATTTAGAATAACAATGAAACAATATTATTTAGAATAACAATGAAACAATATTATTTAGAAAGAATTTTATTTATAAAAAGCAATAATAATTAAAAATATAATATAATATTTTCCAATTATTTTATATTTTTTTCTATACGTTATATATAAAATGGCAAGAAAAGGAAGAGGAAGAAGAACTATGAGAGGTCGTCGTGCATCTCAATCACAAGGTCAGTCCCAGTCGCAGTCTCTGTCACAGCAGGGAGGTCGTAGAAGACGTCGTGGATCTAGGTCCAGACGCGCTCGTATGACTCGTCGCCGCAGGTGAATGATTAAACATTAGTTTAGTTACTATTATATAAGATGTATATCTGTATAACAAATATACATCTTTGAACTATATATTTATAAATCCACACACACAAATATATTTAGAATTATTATCATACTGTAATTTATAATAGTATATTGATTTTATACATAGTATTACTATGGCACGTAGAAAATATAAAAAAACAAAACGTAAATTGTCACGTAAAGTCATACACAAAACACGACGTAGAACTAAAAATCGAGTAAAGAAACTATCTAAAAATCAGTCTGGGGGAATGATAAAACTCAGTATTGGTGAAATGAAGAATATCAGAGGAAATATTGTTGATGCAACGATTTCTACTGCTCCTGCTACTAAAAAACGTGTCAAACCAACTCCTCTATCCGATGAACAACTAGGACAATTAATTATAAATTCTTTATTTACCAAAGTAACTAATGTATCTCTTATCCAAGATAGTAGTCTTTATGGATATATTTTATATGGAACAGTACCAGAAGGGGTACTATTTGATACAAAATATTTATCCTTACGTGAAGCACTAGATACTTATAACACTGATAGAGGTATTACTTTACAACATTTTTGTATGAAACTATCATTAGTTCATAGTATTCCTGATGCAGATAGGTATGAAATTTATCATTATGTAGATTCTAATAATGATACGCATAGCAAACACGCAGTTAGTGTTATACGTTCAACAAACGAAGCACATCTTCAAAAAAAATTACATGACAGCTTTGCATGTATAAAAGGGACATCACCATTTGTTCCAGATGTAATTGCTCATGGTGTTTTTAACCATGAACAGTTTGAAAGTTATATTAGTTTATTTAAGAGTAACAGACTTACTGCTGCAACGAAAACAGGAATAGAATCTACAGTACTTCATGTTTTTACTGAAATAAGTGCTTGGTTACAACAAAAAAATATAGAAGATGAACGTAAACCTGATGGAGAAAAACAAAACTGGGCTGTTGATATTTTACTCATGGAGTATATAGATACAAGGATATATCAAACATTATATACTCTAGGTACTAAAACGGGATTGTTTAGATCAGGTAAACCAAAATTCAATCCTTCTATAATCCAAACAGCATTACTAACAACAGCAGCTCAACTTGCGTGTGCGACAGGAGTAGGAATTATTTTATACGACAGTCATGCAAAGAATGCTTTATCGAATACATCTCAAGAACGTGTAGTACTAGTTGATATTGGTGGTGCTATTGATTATAGTGATGAAGATGGTAAACATTTTACTCTACAAACTTTTGGTACTATGTTAGATGATATACTTAAAGGTGAAAACTCATATTGCACGATTCAAGAATTATGTGATTTTTTTGAGGTTGATAACACAGCCACTATATTTAAACGAGATAAAAAAGTTAAAAAAGGTAAACAAGAACAAAATATTCTTACAAAAACATTCGAAGGAAATCTAGATAATCTTGTTGACTTTAGATGTGGAGAATTTACAATAGATGAATCAACAATAGAAGATATTCATCATAATTTAATAATGACAGCATTCGTCGATTTTATGATGTATATAGTTGAGCATAAGGGTAACAATTGTCAATCGCAGTATACTATGGAGAGTGTATATGGACCAGGTACATTTAGCAACTTTAGTACTTTTCTTACACAATTTAGACCAAATGATAGAACATTTAGAAGTAGCGGAACACCTTCAGACAGTTATGATGCTAATCTATCAAAAGTTGGTACAGAAATATCAAAAATTGTTACATTATGTTCATCAGTTAAATGTCCTATTGACCTGACACATTTAACAACAGCTCATAGGTTACTACATCTGCCGCCACTACTACCAGGACAAGCACTAACACTATCACCAGAACTAGCACAATCACCACCAACAGTGCCCCAACCACCACCCCAGAGCGGATGTCTTATAATGTAAAAGGTATTTCACATAAAATAAAATAAAAATAATACATCAAAATTAAAATAAATACGCAAAAGGTGATTATGACTATATCAAAATATTCATAATCAGTTGCAAGATGTTTATATTGTATGGCACATCAAACAGCGTACTCCGCATCAATACTCTTTTCAAGTTCGCGTATTTGCCGCTGACCGGTTTCGAACATTTGCGCCTCTATAATCCCCTGTAAAATTTTCAATGTGTGAATAAAATTTTTCTCACAGTTTACGTACAACTTTAGTATAATTTTTCTCGTTTCATCTATCAAGTTATTCAACTCTTCGTATGTCAAATTTGGGTCGATGATATACTTTGTTTTAGAACCATCACTTTGCGACGACGTATTGGCAATAAATATACTGTCAATAATTTCCAGTAGAGAGTTCCTTATCATATTCGAGTCATAAATCATTTTTTTAACTTGCTCTACATAGTCTACAAATAACTTATCCTTTGTATTACCCACATATGTCTTATTTAACATTGAATCAGGGCTACTACAGTCAGCGGTATCTGAAAACGAATGGAGGGGGATATCGCGAAAACTTTTAATATCTTTAGGAGGATTAGGATTTCCAGTAAATAGCGTATATAGTAAGTCAATATTCCTCTTCTTCTCGTCTCTGCTCTTTGCCGACATTTTATCAAACCTGCCCTTGCTCGCATTATATTTATCGTTATATAAACGACTAAGTTCTGCAAAACCAGGCAAATCATATACCGTCTTAACTGTGCCTGTACCCATACCCATACCCACAGAACTATTATTTAAATTAGACGAACATAGTTTTGTTTTTATTTTAATTTCAGAGACAGGCAGCTCTCCGCTCATGGTGTTCATAACGGATTCGTCCTCTAATAAATCAGTAAGCTCATCCATATCCATCAAATCGGCAATACGAGAATTACAAAAATTCAAATTCTCTATTTTTACATCTTTTGCCATTTCGGAGATGTAGTGTTTGTTTTCCAGTGTTGTTTTTTCCACGTCTTCGACGCCTTCGACACCTTCCATGCCTTGTTCCACCCCTGTTCGTCCGGGAGGTTCGGCAGGTATATGTGGGCTCAATATCGCACGAGAAGAACTAGCGGATGATCGCCATGAAAATACCGGATTCAATGTTGTTATGATAGCAGCAAATAAATGAGCTATTTTAACATAATATTTAGCAATTTCTATACACATCTTTTTTGTTTGCTCTTTTTGGCTACTACCTGATATACCCAATATAGATTGCCCGCTGTATATGTCGCCTTCCGATATTTGTTTATACATGACCTGTATTTGATTAGAGAAAAACGACTTTTTTAATATTTTTGATGTTATAATTACTAAATCATTACAATATTTGGAATTTGTAAGTCGAATCATATCTTGGAAGTTTTGCCCTAGAATATAATCAGTCGCAATCTCATTTAGTTTAGAAATAAATTCGCTATTATTATTGTTTAATTCTTTAAAATTTAATATGGAATCATCATTTTTATTTTTATTTTTATTTATAGTCGTACTCGAATAATTGCCCATTATATATAATGCTTTATATATTATTGAATGTTAAATATTTTTATTTCATTTTAATTTCATTCATAATAAACATTATAATATGAATAAAATTGAATTAAAAAATATGTAATATACTTTAAGACAATACACCACATTCGCCCCGACATGCTTCAACAACCTATATCTATATCAAGAATACCGATGACACACAAAACATATAAAAATAAAATAAAATATAATAATAACAAAGCAGATTTGTGGAAAAAAATCAACGAGTCTTTTGACATCGATATTGACAAAAAACAATTCAAAAAAGATGAAACAACTGTCGAATGTATTTACAGAAACTCCGGACAACGAGAAAACTGCGACACGTGTCAATATCCCGTGTCATTGTCAGATGAAGGATTTCTTATTTGCACTAACCCGAAATGTAGTATAATTTATAAAGATATTGTAGACCAAACCGCTGAATGGAGATACTATGGCGTTGATGACAATCAGACGAGTGACCCGACGAGATGTGGTTTGCCGGTTAACCCATTACTAGTAGAGTCATCATTTGGGTGTAAGATATTATGCGATGGTGTATCTTCATATGAGATGCGAAAAATAAGAAGATATACGGAGTGGCAGGCGTCGCCGCACAAAGAAAAGACACAGTACAATGAATTTCAACATATTACTATTATTGCGAACAATGCTGGTATTCCAAAAATCATAATTGACGAAGCATTGCGTTGTCATAAGAAAATATCGGAACACCAAACATTTCGCGGCTCTAACCGTGACGGTATTATTGCTGCTTCGGTATATATCGCATTTCGAATCCACGACTGTCCACGAACAGCAAAGGAGATTGCTACAATATTTAATTTAGACAATACGAGTGCAACAAAGGGGTGTAAAAATGCGGTATGTATTATAAATGATATTGAGAATGACATGCATAATTCCGAGAAGACTAGTTTCTGTAAGACGAGACCGGAGGCTTTTATAGAGAGATACTGTACTAGGTTGCATGTCAATGGAGAACTTACGAAACTGTGTCAGTTCATTGCGCTTCGTATTGAAAAAAATAACTTAATCCCGGAGAACACACCTCATTCTATTGCAGCAGGTATTATATATTTTGTGTCGCAAATTTGCGGGCTTAACATATCTAAAAAAGATGTAAATAAAATTAGCGAAACGAGTGAAGTTACGATAAATAAATGTTTCAAAAAATTAGAAAGTATTAAAGAACAATTGATACCGAAGATTATTTTAGAAAAGTATTCGCCAAAAAACTAAAAAAATAAAATTAACAATATTATATCATTTATAATTTATATTTTTGATTTATAGACGACATCATGGATAATGATACAAGTACAAGTACAAGTACAAACACGGATACATCCGTTTTAAAACCACAACAACTATCTGAAATGAATATCCCTAAAATCGTTTTTATAATTCCGTACAGGGATAGAGTGGAACACAAAGAATTTTTCACAGTTTATATGAAACATGTTTTAGAAGATATTCCTAAAACAGATTACGAAATATATTTTGTAGAACAGAAAAACACCTTACCATTTAATCGTGGCGCGATGAAAAACATAGGGTTTTTGGCTTTAAAATACAAGTATCCAAATGATTACAAAAATATTACATTTGTGTTTAACGACGTAGATACCGTTCCATATAGCAAGAATGTAATCAACTATGATACTACTCCTGGTATAGTAAAACATTACTATGGTTTTAAATTTGCACTCGGTGGTATTTTTTCTATAAAGGGAGAGGATTTTGAAAGGACGAATGGTTTTCCTAATTTTTGGGCATGGGGTGGGGAAGATAACTATATGCAAAAGCGCGCAGAGTATGTGGGGTTGTATATTGACCGGTCTGTCTTTTTCAACATTTTAGATAAACATATTTTACAGTTATGTGATGGTGTTAAACGACTTATATGTAGGAAAGAAGCAGCAACAGTAGTGAATATGACAACATCGGATGGACTTGTTACGATACGAAATTTAAATTATGAGTTTAAAGATGAGTATATAAATGTATATAATTTTCAAACAATGCGTGACCCAAGAATGCTGCGATTTGAAGAACAAAATATAGCAGTCGAGTCGAAAATACGTCTAGACAAGGAAGACATTAAAAACATACTTGATGTAAAAATGAATAAAAATATTGGCATATACCATCCACAACAGCAGCGACCACCAGTACAACCGCAGCGACCACCAGTACAACAGCAGAATATTATATTGCCGAGCCGCCCTCAATCGGTTCCTTTATCACAACACCCACAACACCCACAGCATCCACAACATCCACAACATCCACAGTATCCACAACACCCACAGCATATTAGAAAAAATGCGTATAGAGGAATAGGTATGGGCGGTGTACGCTGAGATGAAAAAAAATAAAAACTAGCATTAAAAACTAGCATTAAAATCGAAAATAGTATCTGTTTTGGTTTTTTCTGAAAGAGCATATTCGCTAACACGTTTTTCAAAAAAGTTAGTTTTGCCTTCTATGCTAATCATTTCCATAAAATCAAATGGATTCGAAGAATTATATATTTTTTCGTATCCAAGTTGAAGAGATAATCTATCGGCAACAAATTCGATATATTGTGACATGAGCTTTGAGTTCATTCCGATTAGTCGACAAGGCAATGCTTCGCAAATAAATTCTTTTTCTATTTCTACCGCTTCTTTTATGATTTCGTGTACTTTTTGTTTCGGGTATTTTTTCTGCATTTTATTATACAACAATATTGCGAATTCGGTATGCAATGCTTCGTCGCGAGATATAAGCTCATTACTAAACGTGAGACCAGGCATCAGTCCTCTCTTTTTCAGCCAATAAATGGAACAAAAGGCACCTGAAAAAAATATACCCTCGATACATGCAAAGGCAATGAGTCGCGTAAAAAACGAACTTCTTTTGTCGTTTATCCATTTAAGCGCCCAGTCGGCTTTTTTTTTAATACATGGAAAATTTTGTATACCTGCAAATAATTTTTCTTTTTGTTCGCTGCTTTTAATAAGGGTGTCGATTAGTAAACTATATACTTCATTATGAATATTTTCTATCGCAATCTGAAATCCGTAAAAGGCACGTGCCTCGGCTAACTGCACGTCGCCCATAAAACGCACAGCTAGGTTTTCAGTAACGATTCCGTCACTTGCGGCAAAAAAGGCTAACACCATCGAAATAAAAAATCGTTCATTATCGTCTAAAACGTCGCTGTTCCACTGCACGGTGTCTTTCGATAAGTCAATCTCCTCGGCTCTCCAGAAACAATCGACTTGTTTTTTATACATTTTCCATATTTCGTTGTCTTGGATGGGAAACAATACGTAGCGAGAGTCATTTTCTGTAAGAAGTGGCTCAGACGATTTACTAGCGGGGGCGGAAGTTTGCTTTAAAGACATTCTAAATGTTATAATATTATATATGAATATTTTTATATTAATATATATTATCTTTTCATAATATATTAATACTCTACATATATAATAAAAAATAATGGATCCTTATTCGTCGACTCCTAACACGAGTAGATTTAGTAAAATAGGCAGTATGTTTAACCTTCCGGTATCTGGCGGGCAAAATGATATTGCTGGTCTATCAGGTGCAGTACCTGGTGGCATGCCATGTAAGTTTCAACTTATTATGGAGTTCTTTTGTTCTTTTTTATTTACTTTTATTATATATTTTTGTGTTTTTGCTTTTTTTCCGTATGATGGTATTATTAAGAAAATTTTAGAATTCATACAAAATACGATAAAAAAATTCATGGATTTTTTAAATAGTCTTGTACCTAAGTCTGTTAAAAAGAACTCATCTAGATTATTTCCAAGTTTTATTGAAAAATTTTTTAAAGAAACATTGCCGAAGATGTTGAAAGCAAAGAAAGAAGAGTTAACAACACCATTAAAAGAAAAATTAGAACAAATAAAAAAAGACACTGATGAGAAGTTAAAGAAAGAAAATAAAAAATCAGGGAATAGTAATAATATTTTTTCTAAGATTGAATTGTTTTTTAAAGAGACATGGTTAAAAATAAAGGCAAAACTTTCAGAAATATGGGAAAAATTTAAGGATAAATTTATACCTGCATTAATTATTTCATTTGTATATTTTATTATATGGTTGATATTTTTTAAACTTATACCTACTATTTTGAAATACTTACTAAGTGTCGCACAACAATTTAAGCAACCATAGAAATATTGTCGATAATATACACAATAATAAAATACATAATATAAATATATAATATACTTATGCTTGGTTCTATACTTAATTTTACAAAAAATTTTTTATTTATTTTTTTATTCATAATAATGATTCCTGATTTCTTTTTTAAGATTCCAAATAACGGTAGTAGAATAATAGTAGCGTTAGTTCATGGACTAATTTATTCTGTAGCATTTGTTATCTTAGATATAATATTTAATTCAAAGCGTATTTACTTGTGTGCAAAATCATTAGGAACTGCTAGTGTGTAACGGTGACAACTATGTTATAACTACGAATATAAATACGAATATAAATACGAATATAAATACGAACATAAATACGAATATAAATATCCATAATAATATAATGGTAAAACAACAAAAAAAGAGAGGTGTATCTCCAAGAAGTATAAAGGACTCTCCCAAAATAGATGATTTTATGAAAAATTCTATGATAAGTCCAGCTTTTGAATATATAGAAGAGAATTATCCTATTTCTCACCAATCTCATGCATCTATACCATCTCATATATATCAAAACACGCAAAACACACAAGATGTAAGCAGAGGCGACGACTCGTCTCTAGGTAGTGACTACGAAAGTCCCGATGAAACTGAACCACCCGAAGAGTCTTATGCGAATGCGACAATGAAAAAAGATGTAAGAATTTATAAAATGAAAGAGTTGTTACGTAAAAAACGTAAACATATGTTTGACAAAGAAAAAGAAATAAGGGATATAAGGGAACAAAACTCTTTTTTAGAAACTGTTTTAAATGATTATGAAAACTATAATAATATAATTTTAGATGAAAAAAGAAAACAAAAAAAGGCACTTAAGATATTATCAGACCATATACGCGAAGTTTCTAAGAATATTAAGAATGATGAATTTAAGTTGAATCGCGTTAAAATGGATCAGACAGAACTGCTTCGAGAAATACAGAATATTCGCGACGAAATAGAATATGTTTTAAAGACGAGAGGTGATAATAATAAATATGTCTCATCGGATGATGAGTATGACGAGTATGATGAGTATGACGAGTATGATGAAGATTAAGATACCATATTTATTGCAACAACTTGAAAAATATAAGTGTAATAATAATTATAATTGTTAATTATTATTATTTTGTAATACCTTTTTTCTATGCCATATATATAATACTTATAATGAAATCAAAAAGGTCTTCCCCTAAATTTTCAAGCAGCTCTGGAAATCTTCTTTCGAATAAATATGTTTTATATGCTTCCTTCTTTTTTGCAATTGTAACTGCTGCAAACTATTTACTTAGAAATAATTTAGAAGCTATAGGAATTTTTATTATTATTGGGTTATTGACAACATTCTTTAGTAAAAATATGATTATTGTTTTATTAACAACCACTATTTTAACAAACTTTCTTGTTATGTTCAGAAATAGAGGAATTTCCATGATGATGGAAAATTTTACTACCGAAGAAATTGCAAAGTTAAAAGCTCTCATGGACGATGCAAAAGCAGCAATGGATAAAGAAACAGATGACGCAAAGAAAGCCGAACTTAAAAAGAAATATGAAGAAGCAAAAAAGAATTACGATGAAGCTGTAGCTAAGCCGGCGGGTGAGTCTGCTGCTGCAAAGTCTACAGAAACTAAACCCACTGTTACTTCCGATGAAACTATTTCAATGGGAGCTGTGCCAGCAAATACCATGCAAAAACCTCTTGGCAATAAAGTAACAGACGGTATGTCTCAACTTAGTCCTGCTCCGGTGAATGGAGAGACAATTAATCCAATGACAGCTGCCACAGCTTCTGGTATGGCAAGCGGACGAAACGCCCAAAAAGAACAGGCGCTTAGTGTACTGTCCAATATGGGGGGAAACAGTGATATGGTAGCCCAACAAAATGAAATGATTAATAACTTAAAATCGATTGAGCCTATTTTGAATACGGCTCAGAATTTTCTTGATAAATTTGAGAATAGTTCAATAAGCAAGATGTTTTCAGGAAGTGGTGGATTCCCAGGAATGTCGTTACTGACTGGAGGAGCAGGAGGCAACAAAACCAGTCCGGCTCCTGTAGGAAACTAAGATATAGACAAACATTAAAACATGAGGCGTAACAGATGCGTGAGATTAATCGAAATTCGATACATAAATCAAAATACGATATACCTCAATATAACCCAATATAACCCAATATAACCTCGTATAAAAATATAATATCCATATTTTTATATAATGGCAAAGAAATGCCCTCCGGGCGTAATATGTTTTGAAAATATAACACTCGTGATTTTTCTATTTATTGCAGGTTTCATTATTTATTTAGCATATTATAATTTTAATAAAGACTCTCGCAATCAGGGTTCAAATCCGCACCCCCATGCGCACCCCCATTCACACGGAGGAAGTTTCTTAGATTTAATACCGAGTTTCGGTTCTGGATATACTCGCGGTCCGGCAGATGTTTTATTAAATCCGTATACTCCGCCACTTCGCGATGATAGATTTTTTCATCCGCATGGAGCATCAAATCCATTGGATATTGCAATGGGTGGCATAATGAGCGGTACAATGGGTGGGGATATAAGAGGAAGTGTATCAATACCGATAAATGTACCAACGCGCTCGATAAATTCGTCATATCGTCAAGTAGGGATACTTACACGCGTCAATGGTCCGGAAACAATCCTATCGCTTATGGGAAGACCACTATTTCCAAGCCGCGACAAGTGGCAATTTTATACCATGAGCGATAAAAATCAGTCTGTGAAATTACCGGTAACACATAAACGTCGTAGCTGCACATCGGACCAGGGATGCGATAATATATATAATGGAGACACCGTTTATGTTGAAGGATACAATGACGCATTTAAGGCTACGATATATGATAACGCTTTGCAGTATTCAATGCCATTTTAGTAGGTTTAGTCTCAATGATACGAAGAGTACAGAGTACATAGTACACAGTACACAGTACAATCCTTATAATATATTTATAATCGATTTAGAGGTATACTATTATAAATATATAGTCCATACAAATATACTACTGTAACTATGATGCCCATTCCGAATTTAGGAGGTATTGGTGATATTATTTTGATACAAAATTTGAAAACAGGAAACTATTATATAGATGTATTTATTATTCTTTTATTTTTATTTATACTGCATAACACTGAGATTTTAAGTTATTTGACACACGGTATTCATATAGTATATACAATGAATCGCGAAACAATCCGACAGGTGTATATGAGTCTAAGAAAAGGAAATATGCATCGAATAATGTACCAAGGGAACCAGTATATTATAGGATATCATTCTATGAATATTCATATTACGTATCCATGTCCGATTATACACATACTCGATTACTATACTGATATTATTGAAGCAAAACGTAAGAAAAAGGAGGTAAATGGAATAATTATGAATTTAAGATATATTGAAGTTGTTGATAAAAATAGTAATATGTCAAAGGTATATAGTCCGCGTACAAATTTACCGATTGAAATTGAAGATGGAATATTTATTCTCATAGAAAAAATAAATACACATCGCGGAGATTCAAAAAATTCGGATGTAAGGGAATTCAAGAAACTGAATTTCACACTTTTAATGGATAAAAAGAAACCGATTGATGTCATGTACAACTTTATCGAAAAATGCGAAAAGTTATATAATAAAAAAATAGAAGACAAAATGACGGATAAAATATACATTTATGAGTTTATACAAAGCGAAAAGCATATATCAAATAGCGATGATGATTATGGGTATCAACAGGAACAGAAACTGTCAAATATTTTATGTTCCGAATATCAGTTAAATACGACGAAAAATTTGATGAAGAATTGTTTTTTCACAGATGTAGATAAGATTATAAATCGTCTTGATTTTTTTGTAAAAAATAAATCATGGTATGAACAACGCGGAATACCTTATCAGCTTGGATTTTTGTTTTATGGACCTCCGGGGTGTGGTAAAACGTCTACAATTAAAGCGATTGCAAAAATGTTAGATAGACATATTATTAATGTAAATGATATCGACAAGATTAAAAAGGTGTCGGATTTGAAGAATATATTTTATGGGGATTATATTAATGGTCGATATATTCCCACACATAAGCGCCTGTATGTGATTGACGAGTTTGATAAGATATTAGACGTGATTAGTGAAAAACCGCTTGCGACAAATGCTGCTGCTGCAAATGCGGCGATGAAGGCAATGAGTGCGAATTTGTTGAGTGGGATTATGGGGTTAACCGGGGTAGGAAACATGTCGGATTCAAGTAGTGTAATTGTTGTGGATAGTGATTCGAGTAGTAATGATAGCAAAAGTGGTAAAGGAGACAAGAATAATGATAGTGATGCTAGTGGTAGTGGTAGTGGTAGTGGTGGCGACTCGTTTAAAAAGAAGAAAGGTAGTGATTCGAATGGTTTGATGCACGGACCTGCAAATTTAGTAAAAACGAAATCTATAATAAACGACGCGGATATACTTAC
>JACCDP010381238.1_pt1 | contig 20945 bp, 19 predicted proteins | sample 7445841 | NCBI WGS metagenome assembly JACCDP01 (sample SAMN15323441, study PRJNA562643) | freshwater metagenome | isolation source: river surface water | place: USA:Blue River Watershed | collected 2017-08-17
ATTATCATAATTTTAATTACAAAATAAGATTTTTAATCGTTAATCAAGTTATGAAAAATTGTATTAATTTAATTATGGAAGAATTTAATAATAAAAATTTTGTCAATGAATTAATTCAAATAAAAAAAAACTATCCGCAAACTATATTTGGATGTATTTTTACAGAATATATAACTAAGGGATATCAAACCTTTAACAATTTTAATCGGAATAAAATTATTAACTTTATAAAATACGTCATTTTATACCCTTTTACTTATAAAATTGCTCCATATATTTTGAAAGCTGATACTTTTTTATATAAACGAAATACTTTCAAAAAAAAGAGAACAGAATCATGCACAGAAATCATTTTAAATTATTATAATAAAATTTTATTAGGAATTAGTAATTTTTATTATTTAAGAAGTAGTTTTTATTTTTATTATCGTTATAGAAATTTTTATAAAATAAAAGATATTTTTGATTTTTATTTAAGTTGGAACAGTAACCAAAAAAAAATTATTGAAAAAATATTATCAAAAAAAACATTTTTTTTTATTCCTAAAATAAATTTTATTAAACAAAATAAAAATTTTGGCATAAGTGTTTCTGGGAGCGTGACTCCCTATAGAAAGAGACTTTTAGAAAGTCTTAATATTAAAATTATCAATAATTTTGAAGATTTTATTAATGGACAATCATTTCATAAAAAAAAAAAATTCTTTCAATACTCATTTAATCCTGGAAAATTAATCAATTGGAGCGAGCCTAGCCTGATCCGGTATGTAATGTCAGCCTCCAATAATGAAATACCAATAATAATAGATAAATTTTCCGATAAAATTTATTCAAATTCTTGTTTATATTTTAAACTTGAAAAATTAACAAAAAGTAATTTTCGTATTCTTGAAGATAATTATGATTTTTTTTTAAAAAAAATTAACAAACAAATTAAAAAATATAATAAAAAAGCTATTTTTTATAACAACTCTTTTGTAAAATACATCACAAGCAATAATAATACTTAATTAATTACCACAAAGTAATTTTCGAATTTTCTATCAAATTAATTTTTTGCTAAGAAAATTGGTAGTTTTAAATTTTATAGTAACTTCTTAATAAAAGTTTCCAAATTTTAATATAATCTAAAAGTTTATAATTATAAGAATATTTATAAAATCTAGCAGAGCGATGTGTTTTAAAAATTTTTAAACATAAAAAAATAGAAAAAAAACTTAAGGGGTCAAGTAAGGGCATGAATAATTTTTTATATTTTTTATGCTTTTCCAAAATTCTATTTCTACTATCAATTATATTGTTAAAATATTTATTATTAGTATTATTAATATTCTCTTTCTTTTTTTTTTTATGCAATATACTAAATTTATTATCATAAATAAATTTTAGCTTGCTTCTTAAGGACCATTCATAGTCTTCATAAGCTCTAAGCTTAGTGTCAAAATACCCTACTTTAAAATAAGTTTTTCTATATAAAAATAAGCTTGTCCCATCGTAAATATTAGAAACTAAATGAAATTTTTTTTTATTAATTATTTTGTAAATAGAAATATCATTATCAAAAATAACTGGCATTGAATATAATTTTTTTTTTTCAATAATTTCATATGTACCAGTAATAGCCGTTGAATACTTCCTATTTTCAAAAGAAAGATAGTTGATCATTTTATTTATGATATTCGTGTTGGTAATTTTAGTATCGTGATCTAAAAACCATAAATAATCCGACCTAGATTTCTTTACACCAATATTTCTGCAATAAGCTGGTCCTAGGTTTTTTTTATTATTAATAATTAATAGTTTAAACTTGGATAATTTTTCTAAATTCTTTACTTTAAAGTATTTGTTATCGTTTATAATAATTAATCTAATAACAAAATTAAATTTTTTAATTTTGTTTAATGATTTAACATAACTAATAATTTCTTCTTTTTTTCCGAAAAAGGGCGTTACGATATCAAGCTTAAGCATTTAAGAATGCTAAAAATTTTTCAATAATTTTTTGTCACTCATCGCAGTAACACTTATTGCGCATTCATGCTCGCAAAAACAACCAGAAGTATTTTTCAGGTAAAGTTTTGTATTTTCATTTTCGTAAAATTTATTCAAATTAAAATCATAGTCTTTTAAATTAGCAAATGGTTTAAGCATTTCACACCTAGCAATTTTTCCATTAGTTAATATTACTAAATCATCGTATCCCATCCCGCACTCTATTGATATTGGAGAAATATTTTTTTCATCAAAAGCGATTCTTCCGTTCATAGAAATTTTTTGGAATGCATAAATTAATTCTTGATCGTTTAATGACCAGACATTTTTATCAAGATAGTTGTAAATATCTTTCATTTCTTTCACATTCAAAAAACCATCTGAAAATTTTTCGTTTCCATCAGATTTAAATTTTTCAACTCCTAAATCTTCAGTAATATATTCTGGTTTGATATTTAGAACTTTATTATTGTGCCTAGTAAAACCGAAGCCAAACAAGCAATTTTGACCCTTGAAATCATTAATAACTTCTCCTAACTGATCGTTATTATATTTAGAGATTGAAACATTAACTACTATTCTTGATAACCTTTTTTTATATGATCCTTTTAAATTGTTAAGTTTAACAATAGTTTCCTTTACTTTGTCGTAACTTCCCCGCACTCTCCTATTAAAATTATGAAACTGTTTTTCCCCATCTATTGAAGTGTGGTAATGAATGTTTAATTTTGTATTTAGTAATATTTTACTGATTAAATCACAAGTCTTATCAGGATAAAAAGAGTTGCTAAAAATTGATACAGTTGACACGCCACCCAAATAATAAGCATGGTAAATGATATCGTAAAAGTCCTTTCTTAAAGTTGGCTCACCTCCAGTAAATAGTATTTGCGATGTTTTTCCTTCTAAACTAGAAAAAATTTTTTTGTAGTCTTCAAGTGATAATTCATTGGTTTTTTTTGGTACCTCTTTAATAATAAAACAATGTCCACATTTCATGTTGCATTTATCAGTTAAAAATATTGTCAATCTTGAGGGAAATATTGATTTTTGTTTTGGGAAAAAAAAGTAAAATTCTATTAAAATTTTTTTAAAAAAATTCGGTAGCAATCTAAAGTATTTATACATTTGGTTTGCAATAAAAAAATTTTTTAGAAGAAACTTTTTAAATAAATCTCTCATTTTTAATTAATAATATTAATTAATGTTTAAATGATATATTTTTTAACATAACAGCAAATAATTGTAATTTTTAAAAAAAAAATGATACTAAATTAGTATAACAAATTAATAGCATTTAAAAATAGAATTAAAATTTAATGAATAACCTAAAAAAATCTATAATTAAACAAATGGTTTTTAATTTCTTAAATCTTAACTCATGGGTTATTCCCGCTATTTATGATTTAAAAAAAAAGTACAAAAGAACATTCCTTGGACCGATGTGGAATGTTTTAAGTAATTTTATATTAATCCTCACAATATCTTTAGTTTGGACAAAAATTTTAAATTTACCCTTTAAAGATATTTTGCCACATATTTTTATTGGTTTAATAGTTTGGTATTTTATAAGTGATATTTTTATTGGCTCCACAACACTTTTAACTGAAAAATATAATAATTTATTTCAAAATACTTTCATACCTTTGTTAACAATATGCTTAAGAAATTTATTTACTACTTTTTTAATATTTATTCATAATTTTCCTGTTGTATTTTTTTTATTATTTTTAAATTTCTCGTTATTAAATTTATTTTTATTAATTTTTGGTATAATAATTTTACTTTTTAATCTTTTAAATTTATCTTTAATTGCGATTTTTTTAGGTACAAGATTTAGGGATTTTAAACCTTTCGCATCTAGCATTGTCTCAGCTAGTACTCTTTTGACACCTATAATGTGGAAAAAAGAAATGCTTGGAAAATATGAAAATTTTGTATATCTAAATCCATTTACGCATATTATTGACATAGTTAGAGATCCTATTTTAGGGAATAGTTTTAACCCTATTGTTTATATAACTAGTTTATCGTTTCTTTTGATTGGATTTTTAATTGTTCATTTACTTTTTAAATATAAAGGAACAAGAATTATTTTTTGGATTTGATAATGAATTATATTGATATCAAAAACTTAAGTATTGAATTTGTAACTGAGTATCATAATAGTTTGAGAAAAAGTTTGTTATTTAAATCCGAAATTAAAACTTTAAAAGCTTTAAAGAATATTAATTTAATGATTTCAAATGGAGAAAAGGTTGCTATCGTGGGACACAATGGATCCGGCAAAACTACATTATTAAAAACAATTTCAAACATATATTCTCCAACAAAAGGAGAGATAACAGTTGTTGGTAAATCATTTTCTTTAATTGACGTAACTATGGGGCTTGATGAGGAAATTACAGGTTATGAAAACATATATCTAATGGGTGCTCAAAATTTAATATCAAAAAAATTTATTGATTTAAATTTAAAAAATATTTGTGAATTTTCTGAATTAGGAGAATCTCTCAACAGAGATGTCAGAACATACTCTGCAGGAATGAAAACTCGTTTAGCCGCTTCAGTTTTTGTCAATCTAAAACCAGATATTTTAATATGCGATGAGTTTCTTTCAGCCGGGGATGAAAAATTTCAAAACAAATTTGAAAATCAAATGAAGATTATATTGAAAGATATTGGTATTTTTATTCTAGTAACTCATAATCAAAAAACAATCAAACAATATTGCACAAGAGTTATAACCCTTTCCCATGGAGAAATATTAAGTGATGAAAGAATTTAGAAGTCCAAATTATAATTTAATTAAATCAAATTATTATAATAAGGATATTAAAATAATTACTAAAATATTTAGAAAAATGTCTTTAATTCGAGAGTTTGAATTGCAAGCTTATGAAAATAGAAAGAAAAATTTATTTAAAACTCTAATTTATTTATGTTTAGGACAAGAAAGTATTTATGCGTCAACTAGTCTAGCGTTACCAAACGTTTCTATTTTTGGTCAACATAGGGGACATGGTATTTATTTGGCTTATGGGGGAAAACCAAAAAAATTAATAGATGAGCTAATCGGTTTAAAAACTGGAACTAACAAAGGAATGGGTGGATCGCCCCCTATATTTGATAAAAAAATTGGTATGTTTGGACACATAGGATTTATTGGCGACCAAGTTCCAGTTTCTGCTGGGTATTCATTAATCAATAATAAAAAAGTTACAATAAGTTTTTTCGGTGATGGTGCCGCTGAAGAGGACTATGTTTTGGCAACTTTTGGTTTTGCAAAACAATATAATTTAAAAATTTTGTTTGTTTGTGACGATAATGATTTGTCTGTATTAACTAAAACTAAGGAAAGAAGAAAATGGAATTTAGCAAGTGTAGCAAAATCATTTGGTTTAGAGACAGTTGATATTACTGACGATCCTTTAACAATTTATTATTCAATTAAAAAATTAAAAAATAAATTACCAGCATTGATAAATATAAGAACTTGCAGAGAATACTGGCATGAAGGCGCAGGAATAGACAAGCCTGAAAAGAATTATTGGAACAGATATGAAATAGTAAGAAAAAATCTTATTAATATGGGTTTTGAGAGTAGTATTATTAATGTAGAAAAAAATAATAAAAATTGGGCTAAAAAGATATGGAAAGAACGGTTGCAGAAACTATAAAATTTCTCTCAAAGAGATTAATTGACTCCAACAAAGGTATTATAATTGGACAGTGTCTATCAGCGGTAGGCTGGGTACAAAACACAGTGCCTGCTCAAAAAAAAGGAATTGTAGAACTTCCGATGACCGATGTTGCTGGCGCTGGATTTGCGGTTGGAGCTTCCTTAGCAAATATAAGGCCAATTTTTATTCTAAGATTTCAAAGTTTCCTATGGTTAAATGCAAGTCCATTAATTAATCATGCTGCTAAAGCCAAAGAAATTTTTGGATATTCAGCCCCAGTATTTATTAGAGCTATTGCTTCAGAAGGCTTAAGTTCTGGACCGCTACATACAAATTGTTATCACTCTCCTTTTGCTCACATGCCAGGTTTGCCAATTTGCGCACCCATGTCTCCAAAAGAATATTTGAGTATCTGGAAAATTTATATGAAGAACAATAATCCACTTTTAGTAAGCGAACATAGAAGATCTTATAAAGAACATAAAGAATTTAGTGATTATAATAATAAAAAATCAAAAATTACTGTATTTGCAATTTCGGCGTGTAGATTTGAAATTGAACAAACGCAATTAAGATTAAAAAAGAAAAATATTGAAATAGATATTTTTCATATAGTATGGCTAAAGCCATTTAAAATGAAAAAAAAATACATTGAATCACTAAAAAAAACTAAAAAAGGCATTGTAATAGATTCTACATATGAAATTTGCGGAATTTCCGAACATATTGCATTCAAATTAATGCATTCTGTAAAAGATTCAAAAGTTTATAATTATGGCATGAAAGATAAGTCTCCTGGTTGCACCAAAAGTTTACTTAACGGAACACCAAACAGCATTCAAATTGAAAAAAAAATACTTCAAATTATTTAATTTTTATGTCCAAAAAAATTGATGCATTATTAATAACACCTCCTTCAAGAACTGAGGTTTATCAAGATCTGTCAGGAAGTTATGCTGCAATTGAACCGCCAGTATGGTCCTCTTTGATAGCCAATTATCTAATTAAAAGAGGCTATCAAGTTGAAATTCTTGATGCAGAGGCAGAGAATTTAAATCATTTAAATACTGCAAAAAAAATAATTGAAAGAAATCCAACATTAGCAGTTTACATGATTTACGGTCAACAGCCGTCCGCATCGACTCAATGTATGCCCGGCGGGAATAAAGTATGCAAATTAACAAATGAGCTTTCTGGTAATGAGATTAATTCAATTGTTGTTGGAACACACGCTTCTGCATTGCCTGAAAGAACTTTATCAGATGGGCCTTATAAATTTGTTTGTCAAGGCGAAGGGCCAATTACAATAAAAAATCTAATTGATCATATAAAATATTCAAAAATTAGCTTAGATCAAATAGAAGGCCTTTGGTTTAAAAATAAAAATGGTGAGATCACAGGAAATAAAAGAGCTAGCATGTTTGAAGATTTAGATTCTGATTTACCAGGACAGGCTTGGTCTCTACTAGATATGAAAAAATACCGAGCTCATAATTGGCATACATTTCATGACCTTGATAGTAGAAACAGTTATGCTTCTTTACAAACTAGTCTTGGTTGTCCTTTTAAATGTACTTTCTGTTGCATAAATGCTCCTTTTGAAAGAAATACAATTAGATTTTGGTCGCCCTCACATATTATAAAAGAAATTGAATTTTTAGTGGAAAAACATGGAATTTTTAATATTAAAATTCCGGATGAAATGTTTGTTTTAAATCCTAAACAAGTGATTGGAATTTGTGATGAAATAATAAATAGAGGTTACGGAGACAAATTAAATTTCTGGGCATACGCAAGAATTGATACATTGAATGATGATGAGATGTTAAAAAAAATGTCTAAATCTGGATTTAAATGGCTTGCACTCGGAATAGAATCTAGCTCAAAGCATGTAAGAGATGGTGTGGTTAAAGGAAGATTTGGAAATATAGACATAGAAAAAATTGTCGCAAAGGTTAGAGATTTAGGATTTTATGTTGGTGCCAATTATATCTTTGGTCTACCAGATGATGATACTGACTCCATGAAAGAAACTCTTGATTTAGCAATAAGAATTAATAGTGAATGGGCAAATTTTTATTCTGCAATGGCTTATCCTGGATCGCAATTATATTCTTTGGCAAAAAAAAATAATTGGATGCTTCCCGATGATAAAGAGGGGCCTGGTTGGATTGGATACTCACAGCATGCTTATGAAACTCTTCCCTTAAGAACAGAAAAAATTAAAGCTTCAGAAGTCTTAGAATTTAGAGACAAGGCATTTAATATTTATTTTACAAACTCTGATTATTTAAATTTAATTAATAAGAAATTTGGTGTAAAAGCTGAAAATCACATAAAAGAAATGACTAAACATCAAATTAAAAGAAAACATCAATTTGAAACAGTAAATTATTAAATATGAAAAGGGCAATAATAATTAGTGGAGCGTTAGCTCAAGATCATGAATTTATATATCCATATTATAGATTATTGGAAGCCGGGTTTGTATTAGACGTATGCATTATCGGGGGAAAACCAGTGCTGGGAATTTTAGGAACTACTTTACCTCCCAACAAGGATCAGAAAGTAAAAGATATTCACGAAGTAAAACCAAATGATTATGACTTGTTAGTTCTTCCTGGGGGAGTAAAGGCTATGGAGAAAATTCGACAAGAGAAAAAGTTAATAGATTTTATAAGTAATTTTCATAAATTGGACAAAGTTATTGCTTGCATATGTAGTGGAGCGCAGTTGCTAATTTCTGCTAAAATTGTCAAAAATAAAAGAATTGCAGGATATTATAGTATGCAAGATGATATAATTAATGCGGGCGCCATTTATACAGATTTGCCTGTTGTCGAAGACTCTAAGATTGTTACAACAGCACATTATAAAGATATGGGTCCCTGGATGAAGAAAACTCTAGGCTTTTTTAATGAATAATAACTTTTATGATAAAAATAAAATTATAAAGCCATGGGGAGAAGAGCATGTTGTATTTAGAGACAAAAAAAAATTATGTATTACTTTATTAAAGATTAAACCAAAACATTCCACATCTCTTCATTGTCATCCTCAAAAAAAAACTGGTTTTATATTATTATCAGGATCAGCAATGATACAATTAGGCTTGTATAAATCTTCAAGAAAAAAATATGAATCCCCATCAAGATTAATGATAAGAACAGGATTATTCCACTCAATTAAATGTATTTCTAAAAAAGATTTAATAGCACTTGAATTTGAGACGCCTGTAAACAAAAATGACCTTGTTAGATTTGAAGATAAATATGGTAGAAAAAATAAGCCGTATGAAGGAAAAACCTTTAGCACTGCTATTAATAAAAACGACATTAAATTTAAGAAAAATTTTAACAAAACTCAAAAATATAAATTTGAGAATATTAAGTTAGAAATAAAGAAGTACAAAAAAATTACTGATTTTCATAAATACCCAATTAAAAATATTTTTGCAGTCATATCTGGTTCTTTAATAGATAGATTTAATAAATCAATTTTTTCTCCAGGTGACATTATAAGAACTGGCACATTATTAAAATTAAGTGAAGCATTTAAAATTAAAAATAACTTAGTATTATTGCGTGTTTCTTCGAGATAATGAAGACTGTTTATTCTTTTAGCAACTTAATAAAAATTCAAAAATTTACAGCTAAATATAAGGATTTAAAAATTAAAAATTTTCATAGAATTAAAATTAAAGACTCATCTATGACTATATGTATAAAAAATAAAAAAGTTTTAATATTAAAAGAATTTAGATTCGGACTAAATAAATGTACCTGGGGTTTGCCAGGTGGATTTGTTGATGACAAAGAAACCCCTTTAATTGCTGCAAGAAGAGAAATTTTTGAGGAACTTGGTATTAAAGTGAAAAAAATACATAAATTATATTCTTTTATCAGAAACGGAAATTATTATTGTGGAAAAGATCATGTATTCTACACTTATTTAGATAGTAAAATTAAGATAATGTTAGAAAAAAATACAAAAGTTAAATGGATACCTATCAATCAAATAATTAAATTTATTAAAAAGGGAGAGTTTAAAACATTAGGTTTAATAACCGCATTCATGTTTTTTTTTAATACAATAAATAGATAAAATTTATTCTATACTTCCTTATAGAATTAGTATTAGTTTTTTAAATTTTTTAGTTTGATTCCAAAAATAGGTTTAACTTCAAAAAATATTTAATAAATTATAAAAATATTAACATTTCAAGTTAATTATAAATTAATAATTTTTCTTTTTCCTGAAGTATAATGTGAGAAAGTAGTTAATTTTTTATTTTTTTCATTAGAGTAAAGTCCAGGATCGATTATTTTATCAATCCCTATGTTTAAAAAATCTTTTTCATATTCCAACTCTCGGTCGGGGTGCGGTGGATTGTCACCTATATATAGCGTAGTGTCTATAGAAATTCTTGTTCCGGAATTTTCTTTATATTTATGAGTTTTATGAATCATCGAGTAATCTGAAAAATAAATTATGTTTTTTTCGGGAATAAAATCCAGATCTTCATAATATTCCAAAACCCATTGCATATCTTTATAAGAGGGATTAATTTGTACAAATTCCTCTTTAAATAAACCGGCTTTTGGTTGAAAATATTTTAATGTATTATTGGAAGTATCGCCAAATAATGGCATAAAACAATTCATACCCCATGGTCCCTCAAGCCAGCCATCTGAGTGTGGCAAAGAAGTATTAAGATCACGGTTTTTATTTTCTTCAATTTCTTCCGAAAATTTTATTCTTATATTTGGAGTTAGCCTAAATCGATTTAAAATTTCAGGAGCGGGACTCACGATATTTTTCATGATATCAGTCCACTCTCTAATAAAAATATTATATTCTAATAAATACTCCCTTTTTGGAACTACCGCTCCATTGGGAGTGATGTTGGTAAGGTTTCTACTTTTGTCAATAATTTTTATAAAACTCTCATCGTCAGGTTCAAAACTAATTGACATTGCTTTTGAAATATAATTTTTCACCGAATTCTTCAATTGCTCTAAACCTTCGTCTGGAACTTTGAAAGAAGTAATTAAATCATGGACTTTGGTACATTTCCATTTTTTAAGAGAATCTATTCTATTGCGTCTTAATTCAAAGCTCATTTAATAAAATTTTGTTATTTATTATGACAATTTATACTATTAAAATTTAAATAAAATTAAAGTAATTTTTACTGTAATAATTTTTTTTTAATAGAGAAAAAATATTATTATGATGATATTTATATCTTTTTATAACATTATTTAACTGTCTTATATTATTAATATTTTTAAGAGTAATTGTATATTTATTTAAAAAGTCTGTAAAAAATGTTTTATCAATAAGGGGGATACAATCATTTTCTAAGGCTATTTTCATTCGCGCAGATGAAGGAAAGAGCTTGTAATTAGATTTGTTTAAAATTAGATAATATTTTGATATTTTAAGGGAAACTTTTAAATCTTTTAATTTTAAAAAGTTATAGTATTTAATTTTAAAAAATTTAGATAACTTATTAAGTATATTTAATCTATATTCATTTAGAGTTCCAGTTATCAATATATCATATTTTTTTTTAATAACCTTTTTAATAATTTTTGTTACCCTGTAATAGATAATTTTATATTTTATATTATAAATTTTTAAAACTTTTTTATAATACTTAAGATTATTTTCTCTTAAGAACCAAACTTCTTCAATGAATGGAAGTAAATCTAAAAACAAAAAATATCTCTCTTTCCAATAAAAAATTTGATTATAAATATCGGTTTTTTTGTTAGATTTAAAAAATATACGGTCTAATTTTGTGTAAATTAAAATTTTAGTAAAATAAAATTGAAAGTGATAAATAAAAAGTTGAATTTTTATAGATTTTTTTAATATAAGTCTTTTATATGAGAGGGGCTCGTTATTCATAGTAAAGAATTTATGATTTATATTGTCCTCTCCTATGAGGTCTTCAGTTATCACAAGAATAGGCTTGTAAGTGCATTTTTTAAGAAGATTTAATAATTTTTCATGATTAATTTTTTGGTGACCCTCAAAGATAATATTTTTTTTTTTTTGGTTTATTTTTTTTGAAAAAGAAATATCAAATTTTCTTGATAAAATATTTAATAAGTAGTCCTCGTCAGAATTAATTTGATCGTTAAAATGACCAAATTTAGTTAAATTCAATTTCATATATTTATAATAATCTTTTTAAAATTTTTTTAATCAAAATAAAATTTATGCACAGATTATCATAGAATAATTTAATAGTTTCCCTGCCACTTAAAATATTAGAATTAATCTTTTGATTTAAAAAAAAAGGAATATCAGCTAAGTAATCTTTAAAATTAAAATTGTTATTAAGAAATATTTTATATTTTTCATTTATCAAAGAATATTTACAGTCATTATTTAATCTGGATATTAAATAATAAACTTCCTCAAAAGGATAAATAATACCGCCTAAATTAATCATATATTTTAAAAAATGTTTAATAATAATTTTTTTTTTTGATAAGTGGTAATAAGCAAAAAATATGTAGGCAATATTTTTGCTAGTTTCTTCAAATAAAAAGTCGCTTCTCGTATTAAGTCTTGGCCAACTTTTGTTCAAAAAAAAATCTTCATTAACAATTTGTTCGTATTTTTTTTTAAAATTTTTCTGTTCAAATTTGATTTTTTTTTTATTTTCAATTTTCAAAAATAATTCTAAATTTCTACTTCTTATAGAGTAGCCAGAATAGTCGAATTTCTCAAAATCTGGATCTATAAAAAACTCCTTAATTAAAAAATTTTTGGGAAAGTTAAATAAATAACCAAGATGATCAAATCTTATTTTAGAGTCTTCTTTTCTAATTCTATTAAAAAACCTATTTAAAGAATAAATATTTTTTATATATTTAAAATTATTTAATTTCTTTTTGTATTCTAGAAAAAATTTAAGTGGAAATTCACCAAATGAATTTGTATTAATTAGAATATCAAAATGAATGTTTTTTAAAAATTGAATATTATCTGGAGACACTAGTATTATATCATTATTTTCATAATCTGATTTAGTAATTTTATTTTTTACGATTAAAATTCTTTTATTTAATGATTTTTGAAGGTAAATTTTTTCCAAAATAAGCGTTTCAGGAATATCTATTATTACGTATTTCTTGATTTTATTATTTATAAAAAAAATTTTTGCAAGAGTACCTATCCCAGCTCCAATTTCTAATATTGTTTTAATTTCTTTCTTGTTATGTTTCTTATAAAAAAATTTAATCCTTTCCGAATAAAAAAATTTATATAAATATTCAGGTTTGAGATCTTTATTAATTTGTAGTTTTTTTTGATCTTTTTTTGCAATTGAAGAAATATTATTTAAGTTTATTTCTTTATTAAAAAATTTTTTAAAATTTTCTTTAATAAATTTTTGATAATTTTTTAAATTTATTTTATCAATATTAATTTCCCAGTTTCCTCTACCAAAATATTTTTTTATTAAATTTTTTTCATTAAGCAAATCTTTTCTAAAATCTTTATAATTATTTTCCCATATATATCCTTTCTTGCTTCTATTTATTGATGTATTTAATAATTTAATGTTATCTTTGTAGTCTTTATTCTTGAACATAATTATTTAAGAAATTTTTATGTTTGAGAATATAAAATAGAAAGTATATTTATGACAGCAGTATCTTATAGTTATTTTTTTCCTTGCCTCTTTTCTTAAAAAACATAATTTAAAAAATATCATTTATTAACAATTTTAATGTATGAGGTTTTTTTTCAACAAAAAAATATATATATATTTCTTTTTTTTATTTTGGTTTTTTTCTATAAATTTAGGAACTTTAATTTTTGAAACAATTTATAGGGATAACACAATATATTTTCCAGTAAGTTATAATTTCTTAAATCTAAAAGAAAATCCATTTTCTCAAGTTCAATATGACTGGGGCTGGAGTAATGGAAGGTGGTTGGGAGCATTACTTGAAAGTAATTTTTTATTCAAAATTATTAATACAGTTAATGATTTACAAATTTCAAAAATAATTGGCATATTTTTAAATTTTCTAGCTTCTATTATTTTTTTTACTTTTTTACAAAATATAAAAAAAAATTATTTAAGAAATTTTATAATTTCAACAGGTATATTTTCTTTACCGGGTTTTATTTATTGGAATTTTCTTGGGGGGTTAAATCAACATTTTACTTATGTAATTACCATAATAATTGGATTTTATTTACATCAAACTAAAAGTAAAGTTTCTCTAGGTTTATTATATTTTTTTTCATATTTCTGTTTTACAAATTATCCTCCACTTTTTTTTTTAATATTAATATTTCCAGTAAGTATAATTTTATTTGGTAATAAGTCATTTACGCAAAATTTTACTATTTTTAAAAAATATCTATACATAATTATTTTTTCAGCTTTTTTTTTTTATATTTCTAAAACTTTCTTTGTTGAATATTTTTATAAATTTATTCACGGAGACTTAGCTAATGTGTATCCGTATTTTTATAATAATCATCCGAATTATACTACTAGCAATATTTTTAATTCTAAAAATTTTTTGTTAATTTTTTATAAATTATATTTATATATAACTATATGGTTTAAATCTGATTTTAATTTTTGGAATATATATATAAGCTGGATACCTGTAATAATTTTTTTTTTCTTCATATATTTATTATCAAAAAGCAAATTTAATATTCACAGTTCTGCTAATAGGGCCTCTGGTATTAATTTAAAAATTAGTAAAAAAAATTTCATTAATAATTGTATAAATAAATATTATTTAATAATAGCATTGTATTTTCTACCAATATTGATTTGGCTTCCTCTTAATTCTCAAGTTATAGCATACAGAACTACCACATCTACAAGTGCAATTATATTTTTACTATTAATTTATATCTTAGAAAATTTTAGGAATAAAAAATTTAAACTTTATTTTTTCTATTTTTTAATATTTTTTTCTTATACTTCTTCTTCTTTCAATTGTTTTCAAAATGCAAGGAATGCATATTTAGAGTTTAAGTATGTAACTGAAAAATTAAAACAAGTTGATAAAAAAATTAAGCATATTCATATTATTCAGCCAGAGGTTGGTTATGGGTATAACGGTCTCCCATCAATTAACGAGGAATTTAATAGACCTAGCTTGTTAACATGGCAGGAGAATACAAGGTATTTAAATGCAGCAGGATCTCAAATTGATAATTTCACGAGTATATTTCACGATTGCGAAACGAAAGTTTACGTTGATAAAAATTTTAATTTTCCTATATACAAAGTTGCTTTTCCAAAGAAATGGAATTTAGAAACATGCCTAAATAATTTAAGGCCTAGTTGGGTTTTGGTAACCTTTTCCCATCCTCACAGATATGTTGATGAGGCATTAAATAATCAAGATCATCTCGATATAAGATCTCGATATACAGACCTTACCGATCAATCTTATGAAGACTTAAATTATAAAGTCCCAAATTATTTTTTACGAACCGATACGTTGATTATTAATTTAAATGAGATTCAAAAAAAAATATATACAAATGAAAAAAAAAATTCATGGGAAAGAAAATTGTACCGCAAAATTTTTCGTAGTTAAATTCCTATAAAAGATTTACTTTATCTTTAGTTAAAGCCTATTTTATCTTTTATAATATAATTAGGTCTTCTTTTAACTTCTTTAAAAATAGAACTTATATACGAAGATAAAATTCCCAAAGCAAAAAGATTAAAAGTAAGCAAGGTTAATAAGTAGTCTTGAATATTTAATTTAAAATCATGACTAAATATTAGATTTAAAAAAATATAAACCATATATGTTATAAAAATAATCAAAAATAACCAGCTAATCCAGAAAATAAATCTTAATGGTGCATCAGAAAATGGAAATAGAGAAATTTCAAAGAATTGATCAATTATTTTTTTACCAATAGGAAATTTAGTCTGACCATGTAGCCTAGTTTGTCTTTCATAAAAAATTTGTTTTCTTTTAAAACCAACATAATCAACCACGAATCTGAAAAAAGGATTAATTTCTCTGAACGTAATTACATGGTCTATAACTTTTCGAGATATTAGTTTAAAGTCTCCCGAGTCAATTTCCATATCAATATAAGTTGTTTTTTTAAGTATAAAATAACCAATTTTAGAGATAATTTTTTTAAAAAAATTTTCTCCATGTCTTTTTTTTCTGGTTGTAAAAACTACATCATAATCTTCATTTAAATAAAAATTTAACATTTGATTTATAATTTCTGGAGGATCTTGAAGATCAATATCTAGATATATAGCGGCATCTCCTGTGCAGTTTTTAAGACCAGCCATAATTCCGTGCATATGCCCAAACCTTCTGGATAGATTTATGATTTTTATTTTTTTATTATTCTCTCTTAATTTAATAATTTTATCTAAAGAATTATCGTTTGAGTTATCGTTGACAAAAATTACTTCATAATCAATTTCTTTATTTTCGTTTAAAATATTTATAATTTTTTGAGTGCTAAAATCTATTGTGGCCTCTTCATTATAAAAAGAAAATATAATTGATATTTTTTTCATTTGTCGAACCTAATGATATTTTTAATAACTGTTTTTTTTTTTTCGTTTATAAATTTTGCGTAATCACTAAAATTAAATTGTTGAAGTTTTAAGTTACTAATATCAATTTTTTTTTTAAAAATAAGCCAAGAAATGTATTTTAATATATTATGTTTTTTAAATTTTAAATTATACCCATGGGTTGATACTACCTGCAATTCATTAATCCACATTGGAGTAGGGTCAAATTTAAATTTTTTCATGTTCATACCCATTAAAATAATTTTACTATTTTTTTTTGTTATTCTTAAAATATTGTGAATAAGATTATTTGATCCAGATGTGTCAAATATAAAGTCAAACCCATCAATTGCAATTTTATTGTTAAAAGAATCTGTAATTTTTGTTTTTAACAATTTGGATGAAGAGCTAATAATATTATCAGATATATGAACTTTATTTCTGCTGCTAAACTTTATTTTTTTTTTATCTACTTCTGAATTTGAAAAAAAAAATATATTTAATTTATTTTTATAAATAAACCCCAATACACTACTAAGGGCAAGTCCTATGCTGCCCATACCAATAATTAATATTTTACTATTTGTATTAATTTTAAATTTTGTTGCAGCATTGAAAGCGCATGCAAGGGTTTCGACTAGTAGAGCTTGTTCAGGTTTTATATTATTTATTTTTATTAATTGTTTTTTATTTCTTAAAAAATAGTTTGTCCAACCTCCAAAAATATTATTAGAGATATCGTAGTCTCTATTCATGCTGTCTAGAATAACGACATCCCCTATATTTAAATTTTTTACAGAAGAACCTTTTTCTATCACTATCCCAACAACTTCATGTCCTAAAAATATTTCTTTTTTTTCACTCTTCTTGGTTTGTAAAAATGCGGATGAAAATAAAGAAAAATCATAAGATAAAATTTTTTTATCTGAACCACAAAATCCACATAAACTAGTTTTAACCACTACATCATCATTTTTGATTTTGAATTGGTAATTATTAATTTTGAAAATTGACAAAGCTGAAAAAGGCCCAAGATAAATCTTATTGGTAATTTTATAATATATAAATGAAATTAAATTATTTATTAAACTTAATTTAAATTTTAAACCTAAAATATTATATTTACCCATGCGTAATTATTTGTAATAAAATTTATTTTTTTTGTAATGTTCATAAATTTCTTTTACTTTATCTTTTAAAAAATAATTTTCTTTATAACCAATTTTTTGCAATTTTGCTGAAGAAGAATTGAAATAATATTCAGTTAATCTAAGAGCAGTTTTTTTAAAAAAAAATTTTATAAGAAAAAATGGGACTGTAATCTTAAACCAGTCTTTTTTTGTTGCATATTTTACAAATCTTAGGATTTCATTTAAAGAATACTTTCTAGAAGGCAAATTAAAAATTTCGCCTGACCTTGCAAATTTGGAGACTAAAAAAATTGCTCTGCAAACATCCTCAACATGTAAATATTCTATACACTTTTTTTTTGACCTAATAGGAAAAAAACGAAATTCATTAAATTTAAAAAATTTTATAAATTGCTTGTCATATTTTCCGTAAAAAGTTGTTGGTCTTACCACATTTATATTTAAGCCTTTTTTATGATATTTATTACAAATTTTTTCTAATTCTACTTTACTCTTAGCATAGTTATTTTGAGGGTTATAAAATTTTTTTTCATCAAACGGTTTGATTTTAAAATTATAACCAAGAACTTCTGCGCTACTTAAAACAATTACCTTTTTTACTTTATGTATTAGTGCATTCCTTAGTATCTGATTTAAAGCTAATTTATTTATTTTGTTATAATTTTTTAGAGAAATTCTTTTAGGAGAAGATATGCCAGCAAAGAACAAGAGTAATTCAACTTTTTCTGTAATTTCTTTTGTAATATTTAATTTTGTTAAATCTACTTTCCTTTTGATTATTTTAATATTTTTTGCTTTTTTAATAATCTCATTTAAAGCGGGATCGTTTCTTTTGTACGTTGCTAAAACTGTAGAATTTTTAAAATATTTATTTAGGTTTATATAGTTTAAAAAATTTTTTCCTAAAAATCCTGAGGCTCCTATAACGGATATTTTCATTTAATATAAGATTTTATAAATCTTGATATTTTATAATTTTGTTTTGAATATATAATTGGAAAAAAATTTTCATCCATTTCTAAAGAATTAAATTTTTTATAATGATTAAACATTGGATTTACATTTTTTTTATGAAACTTAGATTTTTCAGACATTAAATGTATACTCAATGAGATTCTATGTTTATTAGTTTTGTTTTTACCTGACCCATGCCAAATATCACCATGATGAAATGCAGCATCTCCCTTATTAAGAATAATTTTTTTATAAATGATTTTTTTTTTATATTTTTTTTCAATTACTTTTTTATAATTTTTATCAAAAAATTTCTCCAGTCTAGAGCCTTTACCCCATTTATGCGATCCAACCGCATACTCTAACGTTGCACCATCAATAGTTGTTTTTTCTAAAGGTATCCAACAGGTAATAATTTTTCCAGGAGTATGCCAATCTTGATAAGGATTGTCTTGGTGAAAACTTACTCCGCCTGTTTTTGGCACAACCCAAATTATACTATCTTGATTTAGTCTAGTGCCATTCCAATCCATTAATTTCGACGCAACTAAGCCAATTTTTTTTGAAAGTGAAATTTTTGCAACCATTTTATCTGATTTCCAAACGTTGCATTGCGATCTAATACTTTTTTTATTTTTAATATCAAAAGACCATTTAATTTTATCTGGCAAAACTTTTGTATCATATTGTAATTTGAAAATTTTATTAATTTTTTTTTTTATATTTTTTAAATCATCTTTACGAAGAAAATTTTTTAAACATAAGTATCCATCTCTATTAAATTTTTCTTTATCAATTCTCGAAATAATTTTTTGGTTCATATTATTAAATAATGAAAGAAACTTTATTATTTTGATTATCTTAATCTAATATTTATTAAGGTTAATTTTGTTATAAGCATCAAACACGCATGCTATTTGCGGAGAAAAATGCATCCCCAAATCAGTGATTTCAATATTATCTTTATTGATGTTCAATAAGCCATCTTGCTCAAACTCTGTTAAAAAATTTAACTCATTTTTAAAATATTTATCAAATTCTATATTCCATTTTTTATTTAATTCATTAAAATCTAGTTTAAAGTAAGTTCTAATATCTCTAACTACGTTTCTTCTTAACTTATCATCTTCATTTAAGACTAAACCCCGATAAATTGGAAATTTATTTTCATCAATAGCTTTTCTATATAAATTTTGTTCGTAATAATTTTGAAAATAATAATCATCTCCCAGGCAGCCATGGGCGGAACTTCCAATTGCTACAAAATTAATGGCTTCTCCTTTTTGTGTTCCTAGGGAATTATAGATCGCTTTTTTTTCCTTTATAGATTTATCTAAAGGGTCATTTGGTAGAGCATAACTCTCAAATCCAGCTCTATTATATCCTGCTTGCAAAAGTTTTTTGCTGGCTATTTCAAAAATTGCTTTTCTATCAAAAAAATCAGGAAGGGGATTGTTTCTTAACATTTTAATCATATATTTACGTGTTTGAGGTTTATAATGCATATACATAGTCTGAATTTGTGATGGATTTAGTTCTATGACTTTATCTATTGTTTTTGAAATACTTTCTGTGGTTTGAGCAGGAAGTCCAATTAATAAATCAAAATTTATAGTTGGAAATAAATTTTTCACATTATTAGTTAAAAGTTTTTCAACTAGTTCAGGAGGTTGTATTCGGTTGATTTCCTCTTGAACTTTTGGATCAAAATCTTGTATCCCAAAAGAAAGTCTATTAACTTTATTTTGATGATAAAATATTAGTTTATCTTCATTTACTCTTCTAGGATCAATTTCTACCGTGAAGTCATTTACATTATCGAAGTCTATAAATTTCATTAGTCGGTTTAATAAATTTTTGAACTCTTCCTCTCTATAATAAGTAGGGGATCCGCCACCAAAATATAATTCTTTAACATTTAATTTTATTTTATTTTTTATTAACTCTTCTTCTAACAAATCAATTTCTTTGAAAAGATAATTGTACAAATAATCTTTTACTTTATCATAATCTTGCGTAATTTCTTTGCTGCATAAACAAAAGTAGCAAAGCTGTTCACAAAATGGAGTGTGAATATAAAATAATATAGGCTTTTGTTTATTTTTTGGAAACCAATCTCTAATTATCTCTTTATATTTTTCTGAATTAAATTTTTCATCCCAAATAGCTTTGGTTGGATACTCAGTGTAATCAAACACGAGATTTTGATGATATTTTTTTAAAAGCAGGGGCTTTTTTAGTAAATCACTATCAAATGATGAAGTGTCAATTATTGAAGTACTGGAAACCATATTTCCCGCTCAAATTTATTAATATAAATCTACTTTATTTATTACGCACAAAAACAAATATTAGAATATTATAAATTAATAAAGTTAAATATGTGAGAAAACTATATAGAAATGCTGCTAAAATTCCAATTTGCACATCTATATTCATTAGTTTAAGCGTTAAAATTGTAATAGTTTCTCTGATTCCAGGCAGAATAACTGACAGTTGAGAAATAGTTTCTAATATTGGATTTATGAGAATTATAGACAAAATAAAGTCATCCAACATAAGTGATTTAAAAATGCAAATGTATATTAGGGTTAAATTTATTAAAAC
>JACCDP011154240.1_pt1 | contig 20939 bp, 34 predicted proteins | sample 7445841 | NCBI WGS metagenome assembly JACCDP01 (sample SAMN15323441, study PRJNA562643) | freshwater metagenome | isolation source: river surface water | place: USA:Blue River Watershed | collected 2017-08-17
ACCAGGATGAAGAATATTCAAAATCATCTGCTCCTTCATCTGCTAAACACTCTTCGATGATTTCAATCGTATGATTAATATCGTTAAAATACCACTCATCGTATTCAGTTCCACCAAAGAAGAACCCCCTTGCTGATGGTAGTAATTCATCAGCCTTTGAATTATCATCTCTAACCTGTTTACAAAGTTCTAATAACTCTTCTAACTTATGATTACCAACCCAATAACTACCACAATTATCGTTTCCATCCTGCACATTATCAACGAACCATTTGTGGATTTGGTTAGCTTTACGCCAATAACCAACTTCTTCAACGATATATCTAATACGTTCTGGTTTAATTTTTGTATCAATCTCACCACCAGTTTTAACAATTACCTCATTTACGAATTCGGGTTTGTAAAAATCACCCTGTCTCATATAATTTTTCTTGTACAAATACATGTCTAATCCCATAATTTTAAGTTTTAAGTGTTTTAATTATTATAAAGCTAATATACAACCTTTTTATGAATTTTCCAAATTTTTTTGAAGAATTTTTACAAATTTTTCAGCCCCTAAATGGTGATTTTCTTCCCAATCATCTGGGTTTCCATCATCTGAAATGAACTTATATGCCGTAAAATCATAACCATAAATCTTACAAACCTTTGCTAAAGCGTATGCTTCCATATCATAAACCCCATTTTTCGGGTCTTGTTGGAAATGGTCTTGTGTATGACAAACGTATCCACCAGCCCCAAAATGGATAGGTTCTTCCCCAATTTGTGGGTACATTACGTTGTCAAACGGGGTAGTTTTATGTGGTGAAAATGGTCTACCATCCATATCTTCTTGATAAAATACCTTACACTCTACTAAAGAATGGGTTGGAACGGATTTTGAGCCGGCAGTTCCGTAGTTTAATACAATTGTAGTATCTTTATATACTTGATACGCAGGTGCAAGGATTTCGGTTGCTTTGATGGCTGCATTAACCTTACCAACACCAGTATAATATACCTCAACACCTTCAGGTATCATCTCTTTTGGGAGTTCTGCCTCTAAGGCTACAAATAACTTAATCTTCGCCATAATATATTAAACTTTTTACATCTGTTCTATCACTAATTCCAATATCAACTAAACATAGTTTATCAATCACTTTATACCCAGCCAATTCACATAGTTCCATTGCTGCATCGATTGTACCACCTGTAGCGAATACATCATCTACAATCACTACTTTTGCACCATCGTTTTCATCATCGGTCATCTCTAATGTATCAGTGCCGTATTCCAACCCATAATCTACTGAAAGGATGTGCCTATTTGGTAGTTTACCTTTCTTACGAATAATCTTAATACCACCACCGAATTTATAGGATAATGCAGATGCGAATAGGAAACCACGAGATTCTACTGCAACCCAATAATCAGGTACTTTTACCATAGAACCCATGCGTTTGATTGCCTCCTTAAATACTCTTTGGTCTTTTAATAATGGTTGAATATCTCTATATAAAATTCCTTCTTTTGGGAAATTGGGTATATCTTCAATATAATCTTTAAAATCTATCATAGCGGATTTTGTTTAGGTGTTCGTTTACTTTTTCGATGAATAAAATATCATACACATCTTTACCAATATCGGTAGGGTCAATATTCACTGCAGATTGTGCCCAATCTAATGCATGTTGTATATCATCCATAGAAAAAACTGGTTTAGTTTGTTCTAATTGGTCATTTACAAAATTTACATAATCATCTGATTCCAACCATTCTTGATATTGGTAAGCATCATCTTCATATTGTTTTTGCAATACCTCATCCAATTCTTGTCTGGATATATTACCTATCATCTCGTTTTTTGTCTTTCCCATTTTGAATAATTTTTAATTGTGATTCCGTTAGAATCTTATTTGATTTAGGTGTATCGCTTGGTGTTGGTATTTTATAGTTTTTTACCAAATTTTCAAGCCAACCTTCATTTACTGGTTTACTCATATATTACTTTTGATTTTCTAAATATTGAATTCTTGCATCAGCTTCATCTCTCTTTGATTCATACATTACTCTAACAATTTTACCGAGTACCGAATCGGATGTTTCATTCTCAATAATGTTTGCCGGAATTGTTACTGATTGTTTAGATTCGATTGCTAATTCAATCATTTGTTTTCGGTATATTTTTGATTCATCAGTTGTTTTCATCTGCTATATTAAAATTGTTAATGTATATATCTCTTAGGATATTTAATCTTTCTTGCATCTTCTCATCGTAAGTAGAAACTCCATTTTTCCAAAGTGAGTAAATGAAATCAAAATCGGAAAGAGTTACTATTTGATTGAATTCAATAATGAATTGAGAATCATCAATACCTCTACATTTCCAATACCATTCCATAAACTTAATAAAGAATTTTTTATGGTCATTCTGAAATGTGAATGAGTGTGCGAAATTTATTGTTTGTGGGTTCATATTTACTTAGGTTAAAGAGTGTGGGGAGAAACTCCCCACATTCAGTTGTAATAATTGATTAACCCTAAAACTGTGGAATTTCATCCACATTATCGTCTTGATTTACCTCGTTGAAAAGAGGTTTACCAGTTTCATCTTTTTGATACTTTTGAACTAATTGTTTCACATAAGTTCGTTCAGAATCCACACCACCATCAGGAGAGAAAAATGGGAAGATTGAAATCTCAGCGGCTTCAAACAAATCGAAACCATCGTAAATCAAACCAGCCATTTCAACACTAGCACGTGTCGAAACCATCGCGGATAATTTACCATTCTCGCTCATCGATTGAGTTCTTGTGTGATGTGCAATTTCAGCGATTGCTTTCAAATCAGCATCATCAACTTCTGGGAACATAAACTTTAACAATCCATATTCTTGTTCGTCTGTCAACACATCCATTTCGATTGTTACGAAACGGTCTAAGATAGCTCGGTCAATCACACGAGTTGATGTATATTCAGAACCAACGTTGGCAGTTGCGATGAACGTTACACCTTCGGCAACATTCACAATCGGTGAATTCTCAGCCTCATCCAAACGTAAGTAACGTTGGCCTTGGTCTAACACCGTCATTAAGATATTCCAAGCATCAGGGTGAGCACGGCTCAACTCATCTAATAAGATTACTGCGTTTGGAGTCTTAATCGCTTTAACGAAAGCAGATTCAGAGAAGAACGTACCCTTCTTTTGGTCAAAGTGAGTATTACCAATTAAGGTTGCTCGTGGGTCTTGAGTAGCACCTAAGTTGAAGTAGAAATCAGGTCTATTTAATGCTTTAACCAATGCCTTCGCTGCCATAGTTTTACCACAACCAGCAGGACCAGTCATCATAATATTCTTAGCACGAACTGCTGAACGGATTAAGTATTTCCACTTAAGGTCAGTCATAACCATCTCACGTGGTTTAAGATTTACCGAACTTTTGTGGATGAAATCTTTAACAGCAGAATGGTCTTGTGATTCTTCTGATTGAACCCCACCATTTTGAGTATTCATAGGAACGACCAAATTATTATACACATCCATAGCAACCTTGCGGTAAGTTTTCTTACCACTTTTATCTACATACGCTTGAACTGCCTTACCTTCTTCGAAGGCTTGTTTGCGTGTTAATGAAGTACCTAATGTACCAACCTTGTTTCCGTTGGTGTCTATCATCTTAAATGTAGAACCGAACTTTTCAACCTTGTAAACCTCGTTGGAAATCAAACCAACCTTAATTTCAGAATTTCTCATAATGTTTTTATGTTTTAGTATTATCAATTATTACTTAGCTAATCTAGGAAATTTAATCCACATTTCCAAATATTTTATCAATTATTTTTGTAAAATTTTTCAACTTCTTTTTTGGCTTTTTTAAGGACCTTTTTAGATTCCGATTTCTTGCCACTAAATAGTAGTTCTAAACTTTCCATCATTAATTGACGATGTTTGGGGAGGGTCTTGTTTTGTTTCATATCTCTTAATCTTATAAAGCTAAACTACTAAATAATATCCACATTTCCAAATTTTTAACCACTTTTTTTTCAATAAAAAAGCCATTGAAAATCAATGGTTTATGATTTATTTTGAAAGGAACATATTGTTCATCGTCTTAGTGATTTGTGAAACGTTGGTCACATCGATTGCCTGAGCACCTTTACCATACATCTTACGGAATCCTCGACTAACATCAGTTCGTGGCATCTCATCCACAAAGTAAGAAAGAGTTTTAATACCCATACCTTCAATTTGCTTCACCATCTTTTGAGTGTGAGTAAAAGCAGGGTCACCTTGATATTGGAAATTTCTACCGCTGTAGTAAGGTTCACCATCTGAAATGTTTAAGAAGTATGAATCAACATCGTTTGTAGCAGGAACTAACATTTTCATAATTGCTTCGTAACATAATCCTTCCGGAGTAGTTCCTGTTGCATTAAGACCAGGGAATAACTTCTTAACTTTACTAAACTTATCTACACGAGAATCGTAAGCAATTACCACATAAGGTTTAGTATTATCAGTAGTTCGGATTGAAACCTGAATTGATAAGTTTTGAATCATATCAACTGCCTTACATAAAGCAGTTACATTTGTTAAGGTTTGTTTCCATTTGATTCCACTCATCGAACCACTTGCATCGATTGATAAGTGTAAGTTGGCTTTCTTATATGAATCAGTTTCAGCGTATTGAAACACATTCTCATTACCAAATCCTAAAGAGGAAATCAAACGTTTATCAATTCGACCATTCTTTTGTCTATTGAAGATAGTAGTTCTTGATTCACCACGTACCTGTAATTTCTTACCTAACATAGTTCCGATACGAATACCATCTGCAATTTCCTTCTCATAATGAGTGTGGAATTTTTTAGTTTTGTAATCAACATAAGTAAGTGGACACATATCAGAATTCATAAGTGATTCCGTCAATTTATTTACCACAATACATTCAATACCTTTTTGTGGTTTACCCCAACCAGTTGAAACCGCATCACCTACTGATTTTAGTTCAGTTCCAGATTCTTCAAGTGAGTTAAGGTCTTGAACCTCTTTACGACTCATTGCTTTCTTATTAATCTTACCACGAACGAAATCTTTTTGTTTTTCGATTTTCTTATCTAATAACTTCTTTTGAGTATCGGATAATTCACCATTTGCTGATTTAGAGGATTTACTCTTACCCGAATCTTTTGAAGGTTTACCATTATCTGCTGGAGTTTCTATACTCATTGGGCTACCACCCATAGAATCTTCACCACTATCACCACCCATTTCAGATGAACCATTCTCATCAGAACCACCTTCACCACCATCACTCTCATCAGAACCCATTTCAGAATTACCTTCCGAACCAGAACCACCATTATCACCTTCTTCACCATCAGATGATTGACCTTCACCACTTTGTGATTGTTGTCCTTGTCCTTGTGGAGCAGGAGGTAAGTGATTAAGAATTTCTTCAAACACTAACATCGCGATATCTAATGTATCTTGAGTGTTTTGTAATCGATTGATACTACCCAATCCGATGATTGAATAAATCTTACGAAGACCACCCAATTTACTTAGGTCAGTATTCTTATTGTGTAAATTGATGATTCGAAACATATAGGCTTCGATTGTTTCATCAGTATATTCATCAGATTTCAACCCCTTATCAATTAATGGGTCATTGAAGTATTTATCATACATCGCTCGGTAATATTCTCTATAACCAGGTGCCTGATTAAACACATACCAATCGATTCGTCTATCTTCAACGTAGTTCCAAATATCTTTAATAGTTGAAATTGGATTTAACACACCTTTCATCACCGCAGTATCTTTAAGTGATTGTGGGATTAAAGTTTCTAATCTTTGTAATAAATCAAAGTTAGATAATTTAATGTGAGAACCTTCGTGAAGTGCCAACCCTACTGCGATGTCAAAATCTTTTGGGTCAGTAATTGTAGAACCAATAACCACCGCTTTACCATCGGTGTAAGAATTACCACGTTCGGAAAACTTAACCGGAATTTGTTGGTTTGTTACAATATTTACGAAGTTTGAAATGGCTCTTTTAGAAGCGGCCAATTTGTAAAGGTCATGAGATTTACGTTCTGATTCATTCATCGTATTAAAAACGATAGTATCATCATCCCAATCTTTCATCCAATAAGAAGAGTGTACTTTTGTCATATTTTTAGAGTTTATCATTATCAATTATTACATAGCTAATATACGAATACTTTTCGATATTACCAAATATATTTGAATATTTTTTTGAATTATTTTTAAGTATCATCATTACAAAGCTAATATAGTAAGATTATTCCATATTTCCAAATAATTACGGACAAAAAAATAACCGATTGGAAATCAATCAGTTATATATAATTTTTCTAATATTAGTGTAAATTGTACTATACGAGGAACTTACATCAACTTATTAGGAAAATCCTATTTTTCTTACTTTTTTACTATTACATGCCATAATTATAGTAAAATAACACATTAAACAAAAAAATATATGATTAATTTATTTATAGGACTATTCTTATTATGTTCTACTTTAGGAGCTGCAATTTCCAAATCTCAAGGTGTTTCAGTAATCAAAAAACCACGTCAACACACCGAACCATTAAAGTTAGATTAATCTAAATACTTATAATCTGGGTATTTATCTGATTTTAATTTCTGACGGATTCTTTCATCCGAACATCCAAAATGTTTTCCGGCATCCATTAAGGAATAAAATTCAATTCCTTCACATTCAATTACCGGCAATTCCAATCTAATGTTATTATCCCATAGAGATTGCATTTGGTCATAATTTATATCCCAACTATCTACCTTTTTCCAATGGCGATATTTAGGGTTACCGGATTCTATATAATTTCGTGCACGTTGTTCGGTAAAATCACCACCTATTAAATCTGCTATTTGTTTTGGAGTTTCAAATGGAATTCCATCTACTTCATAACGAATAGTTGGTTTAGTTTCTTTACCAACAATTTGCCACTCTTTATACTTTGATTTAGTGGATTTACATCTACGCTCCACTTCCGTTGCAACTAATTCATTTGGGTCAATTGATATTGCTGCTTCTCTAAATGATTTATATCTAACTCCATCTACTACACATTTATACGTTCCATCCCAATTAATATCTTCGGTTGCCAAATCTGGGTTTCCTTTAATGAATACTAATATGTTCTGATGTACTGATGCAATCTTTCTATTACGTTCAAAATAGGTTTTAGATATACGAGATGCCTGATGTTGTGAGTTAAATAAAATCATATCGTTATAAAAACTAAATCCAATTTCCTCACATCCTAATATTGTTTTGGATATTAGGTTTCGATATTTACCAATTTTATAATCACCAGTTTTAGAAACCTCTCTAACCTCTGAAAGAACGATACACATAAATCGGTTTGGTTTTAATTTATTGTAACATTCTGTCAATATACTTGCGTATTTAGAATCAAAATCACTATCGGACATATTTGATAAATCTTCCTCTTTATCAGAATATATTTCTAAATCATAATAAGGTGGGCAAGTAAAAATAAAATCATACAATTCATCGTGTATTGTTTCCAATATATCTTCACTATCGCCAACTATCCAATTTGGTTTATCGGATTGTAATTTATTTGCATTGATTTGTTTTTCAGATATATCAATACCTGTATATTTAAATCCCATTTCTTCCGCAACAATTCCTCTAACCGAACCACCTGCAAAAGGGTCTAAAATATTACCACCTTTTGGACAGAACCAATCATACATCGTTTCACATAACGTTGCATCAAAAATGGATACAGTTTCTTCCGTATCCCAAAATTTACTTTTAGAAATAGTTTGTTCTCTACCTAATTCCGATTTAATTCCGTAGGTATTAATCCACCATCGTTTTCTATCTTGCCACTCTTTTGTTCTAGTGTCAAGAATAGAGAAAGGTTTAATCATTCTTTTTGGATTTGTAATATTCACTTAATTTAGCATCAATATAATCAATAGATTCAGATGAACCATTGAACCCTTCATATTTAGCATAAAATTGAATATTGGTTGGTGTAGTTTCCAACTCTTTTTGCAACTCCTCAAGTGTTGGGAGTTGTTTTGTAATATAAGTCATAACTTATTTTTTAGTAATCATCAGTATCGAACCCACTAGAACGTCTTTCTAAATCTTCATATAATGCATCCATTTCTTTTAATACAATTTTGACATCACGCCAATTTTCTTCTTCAATTGCATCTTCTAAAATGTTACAAAATTTACCTATTAATGTTGTTAAATCATCCATAATAAAATATTCTCTCTTTTTTTTATTTTAAAGTTAAATATAATTATTTTTAATTTCCGTATCATTTTCTATATTTTTAATTATAGATTTTGTTAATACGTTGTGAAATTCTAAACTTGGATGGTCATTATTAGACCAGGGTAAATCAGTTGCTATTCTATATTCTGGTTCCGAATTATATGCAGTAAATATGGTTTCGTGTATTCTTTTTTTAGTTTCTATTGGTATAAGGTTTTGTTTATAAAACTGATATAATTCTGAATCTATAGCTTTTATATTTTCATACTTACCAATATCATTTGTCCATGTTCCTAAAAACTTTACTTTTAAAGAATCACTTTTAATACTATGTAAATATCTTAGTGTTTTTAATAATTCATTTGTAGAATATTCAGTATCGATTTCTAATGGTGTTTTAGTTCCAAAATATTCATTATATAATTCATATGATTTATATTTTTTATACTCATCTAATGTTATTTCACCACATTCGTAACTAATTCGTTCGTTTAGAATTTCCCTTACCGAAATACTGCAACATCCATTCGTACAATTATCGTGGATATACACATCTCTTAAAATTTCAGTGAATTGTAAAATAATATATTCGATATCACTTCCATATTCTAATAAAGATGTTTGTATAAATTTACGCATTGTTGCTAAACTTCCACCATTTTTTGGATATACTAAATCAAATGTATTAAAATGTTGTGCAACCTTTCTACTAAATCTATTTGCTTCTATAAATTTAATATGACCAGGTTTTTGATACATCACAGCTTCTGGAAAATAATATCCTTTATGCTCTTGTTTATAGAAATCGTATCGTATGGATGGATATTGTGAATATAATTCCAACCCTTCACCCCAAGTAAAAGAACATCCTGCAAATATTATACCTCTCATAAAAATAGTTTGTTGATTAGTTCAGTTCTATGTTCGTTTTTTTCACTTATTAAATGAAATAGATTAGAAATGTTATTTTGAAACTTATCTCTATGTGTTTCCCACAATTCATCTATTTTAGATGTCTTAACGTAGGTATCCACAAATTGTTTAAATCTCACAATACAATCTTGTTGTAGTTCATAAATTAAATTGTGATTTTTTTCAAAATTTTCTAAATTACTTTGTTGTAACATATCATATGAAAAAAACCCCAAACGTTCTAATTCGTTTGTCATAGTATAAGAACAGCAATTATAAAAGGGAAATCCATAATAGTATTCTTTAAATGTTTTTTCCGTTACAAATACTTCTGGTTCTTCTAAACAAGTTTCAAATGTAATATGCATTTTTGCATCATACATATCATTAAAATAAGTGTTGTGTAAATTTACTTTATTTAAATTTAAAAATATTTTATCAACAAAACCGATTGTATCAGTTTCTTGTATATCATATTCTAAAACCTTTAAATGTTCTAAATCACTTACTTTTTTTACATTAAGATGTTGAGAATTTGCTAGTATGTATTTTGAAACTACATCACGCCAACCTTTATATCCATCTCTATGATAAAAAGCAATATCAAAATTATGTGCTATATTTTCTTTTTTAGAATACCAACGTTCTTCTAAATGAATTAAAGATTGATAGCGAAGAAATGCAGAATATGCGTTCTTCAAAAAATTAGGATGATGACGAGTTTCAATATCAATATTTTTATGAAATTGTTCTGTAATAAATTCAGGCGAATGTGTTACTGAATCCAAATTTGATGTTAGGATTTGTAATCCCATATCCATACATTTCACTTTTAATTTAGAATGATGATAAATTTCACCATCATTTTCTAGCGAAATGATTTTACCAAACCCCTGTCTTTTCAATCTATTAAATTTATCATACCCATCGATAGAACCATCAATATAGGTAATAAAAATAGAATTAGAAAATGATTCTAAGTTTAATGGATTTGTTTCTACAAAATGATTTATTTCATTTGTAATATAAACATCAAATATTGTGGAATCTAATTGTGCTAAAAACCTATAAGGTTCTGAATGTTGTAAACTATCTACATACACCTTAGTTACATATGGTTTTAATAACCTATATGTAAACAAAAAATCAGGTCTATTTTCTACTACAATATTCGTAACCAAAATAATTAATTTTTATCTACCTTGTCCACGATAGTTCTTTTCTTTTCTATCATGTTTGTTAGTAGTTTTAGCGTGTTTACCACCCTTGCGTTTTCCGAATGTTACTTTTTGCGATTGTGCTGAACCTTTTGCTTTTGCCATTATTTTTTAAGCAACCCTGCGGATTTCAATGCTCTAGCATTCAAAATCCACTTTTTTCCTATTGGGTTGTAGATAGGTTTTCGTAGAAATTGGTCAATAGATTTTTGAATATTAGAAGCAATTGGTTTATCATATGTTGAAACTGTACCAGTTTTCTTATTAGTAGATGTATAAACATTTTTACTATAACTAGTATTATCAACGATAATAAAATTACTACCAAACATACCTTGAAATGCACCTAAGTTATTTTGACAATCTCTCCAAATTTGTTTTACCAAACTTTCGGGTAATGTTCTATCTCTTTCTGCATTTCTTTTTAACGCAACTTCCAACGAAGTGTTTACGAATACCATAAAACAATCGTATCCTAAACTCTCAGCATGGTCTTTTTTCTTTTTTATTTTTGTAACTTCGTCACCCGTTCCATCAATAATCATACCCAATCTACCTGCTTCATAAAATGATTGTTGTTGAGTGGTTATGGCTTTTGCTTTATTACGGATTCCATTTGGGTCTTCGGTAATCTTTTTCCAAAGTTCGGGGTCTTCCTTTTCGATTTTAGCTAAATCTTTTGGATTGATTCCGTTCTTTTTTAATTGTGATTCGAATGCACTATCTGAATTTACTAATTTCAATCCACCTGCAGAAACTGAAGCTATTGTTTTTTGTCCTACACCAAATATTTCATTTGCTATGTAAGATTTACCAGACCCAGGTCCTCCTGCCATAAATACGCATTTTAGGACACCAGGGTCATCAACACCTTCCAATACTAATTGTTCCATAATAGATTCTTTTATTGACATCATCTCTGATTCAATATCGAACATATTATCAACTACTATTGCTTCTGTGATAATGGATTTTAAACTCATCGATTCTCCTTACTTCTTAGCAGATGTTTTTTTAGTTTTTGGTTTTGCAGAAATTTTCTCTGCTTCTACTGCAACTTTTTTAGCTGTTTTTTCTACAACCTTTACTGCCTTAGTAACATCATCAGTAAGTTTTTTAGCCTTAGCTTTTACTACCTTAGTTTGTTCCTTAATTTCTTCGATTTTTTCTTCAACTACATCTGGAATGTTGTTGTTGTTTTCATCTTTGATTTTACCTTTTGTAATCAAATAAGTTACCCCACCGACTACTGCCAATAAAATAACTACAATTGCTAATGTGCTCATAATTGTTTTGTTTGTGTTTGTTAATAAATATATATAAAAAAAATTAAAAATTAATCTTCACCATATAAAGACCATTTTTTCTCTGGTTCTGGTTGAATTACTTTCTCTTCGGTATCTACTATATAAGTAATACCTTCTCTCGCATCCATATAGAATTGAGTTTTCCCATTTTTCTGATACACATATTCCAACACTTCGGTAAGGGATTGTAATACAATAGTAGGGTTATCCAAAGGTGCCCACTTATCTCCTGGTGGGACACGTTTGGCAACCTTTATCTTAACCTCTTCTTTTACGATTTCCGGTTCTTTACTCATAATTATTCAATTACTCTAATAACACGTGATTCCTTTGCACCACTTACTTTGTAATCAATTTGAACTTTAGCATCGGTAAAATCTTTTACAACTCTTGCTTCTGCTTCGGTTACTGATTGTGCATCTACTAAATAGATTTCTTTTGCTTTCTTGTCTTTACCATTTTTTTGGGTTGCAACTACAACCTCTACGGTCACTTCAAAATACTTGTTCATAACGTTTTTGTTTAAATTATTAAATATAGATACAAATATACGAAACTTTTACGAATTTTCCAAATCTTTTTTAACTATTTTTTTCAATAATTTAGCAAATTCAGTATGTCCCTCATATGTCATATGTCTATCATCGGTCACATTTGGATATTTAGATTGAAAATAAAATACATCAAAATATTCTTCTAAATAGTCATTAATTGTTCTATTTTCAATAAAAATACATTTTAACTCATCTAACATATTATCAATGTTATAATATAAAATAGAATCAATATTTGTAAATGGTTTTATAAAATGTGATTTATTTTCATCATCACCATATTCACTAATTCTATTTTTTAATGTCGTATAGTATTCTCCATGTTTATGATATGATGAAAATTCCCACGGAATAAAATAAATAGTAATACCCAACGCATCACAATATTTTTTTAATTTATACAACTGATGTATTGCTGATAATAAATTATAATCTTCATCAAAAAAATTAGTTATAAAATTTTGTTTGATAGGACTTGTATCTGGCATATCAGTAATTATACATTTATGCTTATCCTCATTATTTACATAAGATTCTAATCTATTTGGACTTGGTATTTGATACCATATTTCTAATTCTTTTATATCATTACCTTTACGTTGCCAATCGTATATAAAATGATATATAGAATTAGTGCTAGTTTCTATACCCTTTCCACCTGAACCTAAATTAAAAGATGCTTTGTAATTTAAAAGTTTTCCTAATTTATATGGCCATAAATGTGGTCTTAGAAATTTTTTAAAATTTAAATCACTCCAATCAATTTGTGATGTAGTATGAAATACATAAGGATTGATATCTGGAAATTCTAATGTGAATATTTGTAAATTATTAAATCCACCACCTCCTGTATAAGAACATCCACTTGCAACTAAATATTTATCCATTATTTATTATATTTTAAACCATAAAACTCATAATTTTTATGAATTGATTCCTCATCTCCCACCGAAATTGCTTCAATTTCATCTCTATATATCGCATCTACTGGACACTCTGGAATACATGCTCCACAATTAATACACATCGATGGGTCTATATATAATTGTTTACCTTTTAATTCATCAGGTGTCATAGTTTTAACTTCTTCACCTAACTGGTCTATATATAATGGACCGTTTATACAATCAACTGGACAAACTGATACACATGAAGTATCTACACATTCTACACAACCTTTACCTATAATAAAACTCATTAGTATTCGTATTCTTTTTTAGGACCAGTTAAATTTCCGTTTAGTAAGAATGAGCAATTGAAACATAACATTCTTAGGTTATCATATTTGTGATTACATCTATTACCATCGTGAAAATCTAATATTAAAGGAACTTTACCATCGGTAATTCTTTTTTCTTCAAATCCACAATTGTTACATTTTTCAAGCATGTAACCATTTAATAATAATCTTTGTTTTAATTTCCAAATTGGATAATCTGGGTATTTACCTGCAAGAATATCATCTAATGAAAACTTACCTCTTTTGATATTATATCCTTTACGAATACCTTTACCATCTGGGTTTTTTAAATCTTCAAAGATGTTATATTGACGTGCGTATTTTTTATAGGTATTATATGATATACCCAATAATCTAGCTGCTTCCATTGCGGAACGTGCTTTCTTTTGTGCATCTCTGATTTCAGATTCTAATATTGGTTTTGCCCCCAATCCCCTTTTCATTCTTCGATTTTTACCGGCAAGAGTTAAATCTTTGGTAGGGTCAAAGTTTGGGAAAAACTTTTCTTCATTATTTTCCATACTAATAACATTTTTATATAAGTATAGTATATTTAAATATTCATAAAATTAATCAACTTAAATATATCACTAAGTCCATCTGAAAAAGCCAATTTAAAAATTAAATTACGATTATGTATAAAACGTAATTTGTTTTTTTCAAAATATGATTTTAAATCTTCATTTTTTAATTTATCTAAATTTGAGATTATACAATCAATACGTTCTTTCGGGTCTTCGATTAAATCGTAACTATTATCTAAAATATCATCGAATAAATCAAATCCCATATTGCGTAAACATTTTAAATTATTTGAATATGTTACAAACAATGGTAATTGATAAAATAAAAATGGTTTTAATGATTTTTCAGTAAGAGTATTATATTCAAATATTTTTGGACTATAATTTATATTTTCAGTAACTAAATCAATATATGCATTACTAAATATATCGTTATGATGTAGTTCACCCGATACATCTGCAGATTCATTTTCATACCAACCTAAAAAGAAATTATCTATTTTTATTGGAAATTTTGATGCAATCATATCCCAATATTGTTTATCCATAAATTGTTTAAAATATACAATATCATTAAAATCTCTATGAATAGTCTGGTTATCACCATAAAAAGAAATTGGTACTATTCCCTTATCAATTAAATTGTGCTTGAATAATTTGTATATCGTATATCCTCTAAATTCGTTAAACCTACCATTACGTGAAACAAACAAATTGTTTCGTTCACTTTTCATAAGTAAGTTATTTAATATTTGTAGTTGATTACCATTAAAAACTGAAAAGGAATCTTGAGTGAATGTCAAATATGCGTAAAATGAAAAATATTTAGAATTGAAAATTTTAAATTGAGTTATTTTATCAAAATCATTATCACTAATAACATCACATATTAAAACAACTTTATTTGAATCCAATTCAAATCTTTTTTTAAAATTTATTGTGTTCTCACATACACCATAAAAGCCAGATGACTCCGTTACTGAATCGATGTAAAATGTAGTATTTGAATTTGTATAACTTAGTATATCATCACATTCATTTAAATGATTAGAACCTATAAAAATTATATCATAGGTTTCATTTGCTTTATCAATTGTAGTTATTAAATTTTTATAAAAAAAACTTATAAGACGTGTTGAACCATATGAGTATTCTAATATTTTTTTCATTATTCACGAATTAAATCAAGTGTAACACAATGAGGACCCCCACTAAATGTTCTACTATGTCTCATCTTTACTGGTATAGAATCGATTCCATACTTCTTTAAGGTTCTCATAAGAAGAGTTTGATGTTCTTCCACCATAACTGTCTTTTCATCAATAGAAAGTATATTCATTCCAAGCCAAGGTGATGCAGGACACCAATCTTCTAATACTTGTGTAGGATATGGTTCAGGAGCCCAAACTTTATCCCAACCCTTTAAAAATTCAGGCATATTTTTATCATTCACACGAGATGGATTTAATAAAACTAATCCCTCTCTTAAAAATACAAATGTAGTATCTATATGAATATATGCATAAACATTTTCTGCAGTATGAACTTTATATTTAGGGTCAAAGTTTTCTCTTAAAAAATCACCTAAAAATCTTGCACCTGCTTTGTTACCTGTATTACTTACTAAATATAAAATATCATATCCACTTTTTATGATGTTTGCTGCATCAAATATTGGTTCTGGACCATCCATTAAAGTTGGACGAGTTAAATCTAATCTACTATACATTTCATCACCTAATTTTGGTTTAGGTAAATCTATCCAATGGTCTGGATGTATTAAAGGTTTACAAGTTTCAGATTCAAACTGTCGTTGTCTTAATGTCATTGGAGTTGCAAGAACTTTATCTTCGACTACCAACATCGAATCACGTGGACAATAATTGTAATATCCATCTACTTGCCATAAATCATTACCTTTTTTTTCAGTAAAATCTCTATCTACGGGTCTATGCACTACTACACCCATATCTTCCAATGTTTTGGCAATATTATTTAAATCTTCTTCCGTTTCTGCTATCAATCTATCTGGATATTTACCTGTTGGAATGTTAGCAAATTCATCATCTGATAAATGTGCATAATCAATGCAATGTAATGCTTTATCAGTAATAGTTGGTATTTGTGCGTTTTTTGCAGTTCCTACTATTATTTCCTTTAGTTTTCCATATTCACTTTTTACGTTAGGTATAATCATAATATTTATTTATCGTTTTTTAAACCAAATTTAATCCACTTATACCATACACGTTCGTGAATATAATATTGGATGGGTTTATAAACCAATTCTGCCACTCCAAATGCAGTTCCAACTTTAATTGAACCACTTATCCACCACATTAAAAAAAACCCTACAAGCGTACTTAAAATACGATATGAGATGGTTTTAGCAATATGTCTCTTACGTTCTACTAACATTATCCTTTATTTTCATCGTAAGTCATAGTTCCATCTGGTTTCATATGACCGGTACGAATTGCAGTTCCACTAATTGTAGCAATTTCAGTTGGTGGTTCGTGGTAAATTACATCATACCCCACACCTCTACCATAGTTTACTGATTCGATATCAGGAATAACTGAAATAAACAATCTACCACTTTGTAGTAAATCATTTAATTCCACCTTTAATTCATCAAATACTTGTTGTGCAGTTTTTGGATTATTTTCATCAACTTCAACGTTTCTAATTGCCAACCATACATTTTTACCTTGATTTAATTGTTGGTCAATTAGCCATTGATGACCTTTATGCCAATTTTGCCATCTTCCGATGTAAAGTGCGTATTTTTTCATTATAACTTATTTATTTTGTTTAGATTGTTAATCAATTTAGAAAACGATGTTTCTACTGAATCTTTTGTTGTATCTATATCAATAAAATTTACTTGTGGTTGTTCGTAATTAGAAACATGGAAATGGTCTCTCTCACGTGATTCGGTAGTGTGTACATATATCTCAACAATATCAGTTCCGATTTTATCTTTGAACTCTTCTCTTAAATCTAAGTAAGGTGCAACTAATGATACTACAACATCACATTCTGATATATGTAGGTATTCTACCAATGCTTGTGCATTTTTAATGTTTATTCTTCTACCTTGTTCCGAATAATCTTTGTTTTGGTAAATTTCACGTAAATGGTCTCCATCGACATGGAAAACTGATTTTCTCCAATTACGTTTTTCAGTTTGTAAAAACTTATGTAGTTTAGTGCCTAATACGGTCTTTCCTGCACCTGGTTGTCCTGTGAACCAATATATCATAACTTATTTCCCTCTTTTGTATAGTATTATATATATCAAATTCAAAAAATCATAAAAAAAGGGAGAATTTCTTCTCCCTCTTTAATTATGCTAATAAATGATAATATTCTTTGAAATGTTTGATTCTATCAGCTAAACCAATAGTTCCACCATTTACTCTTTTTGTGATTTTAGTTACTACTATATCACTTGCTCCTTCATCTGCTATTTTATGTAATCCATTTTTAGAGAAGAACCATGCTGCTGATGCTAATGCATATGTTGATGCAACTGAATCTGGGTTTGATAAAATATCTACACCAATTGATTTACCAAATGCAGTATAGTTTTCCTTACCTGTCAATTGAATATATCCTCTACCTCTAAATTTATATCCCTCTCCACTACTTTCAGGCCCATTACCCATTCTACCACCATATACTTTGTTTGCAATCTTTTGTGGATTTCTAGCATATGCTGCTGCTGATGCTTCAGTTGGGAAATATTTTCTAAAAATACCATTCAATCCTTTTGCTGAATAGTTTAGATTCTCTTGTGTTAAACGGAATCCACCACTCTCATGTCCACATTGTGCTAAGAAGTGTGCAACTCTTAAAGGAGTATTGATTCCAAATTTAGAAGCAACTTCTGGTATTGAATCGATTACAACTTGAGGAACGTGTCCTTTAAGTTTATCTAATTTTAATCCTGCAACTTGTGGGGTTGGAGTTGATACTACTGGTTGTGGAGTTGGTGTGGTAGAACCTTCGTTCATAATCTTTGCCCAAGTTCCATCACCTACAATACCATCTGGTGTTAATCCGTTTTTTAATTGAAAAGCTTTTACTGCTTCTTCGGTTTTAGGACCGAAATTACCAATTGGTTCTATTCCCAATTTAGTTTGTAATAATTTAACGTTTTCGTTATTATCACCCTTTTTCAATAACATACATATCTCCTATTCTTTAATCTAAGTTTGTTTTTAGTTTACTACTAATTTTTGATAATTCAGCTTTATCAACTCCTAAACTATCAATTACCATAGCAAGTAGTTTAATCTTTTGATTGTAGCTTAATTCTTTACCTTGTACTAATTCCAATGCTTTTTCAAATCTAACTTTTAACGCACCGGGAATTATAGATGAATTAATTTCTTCTGGTTCTACGTTTTCGTTTTTTACAAATGTTAATTCATTAGCATCATATGTTTTAGTAGTTCCATTTGGAAATTTAAGATGAAACTTTCTACCATATGTTTTTATAATAATACCAGTTTTATTTATATCTTTTACATTAGCTGCATCGCCAACTTCAACATCTTGCCATTTAATATCAGTTTTTTCGTTTACTGATTCATTAAATCTTCGTCTTCTTTCCATCGAATCCCAATTTACTCCATTAATTAAACCATCTTCGGATTTAAACATAGGTGAATTGATTATTTTACCTTCTAAATAATATTCACCGGATAAGTTTTTCTTTATCTTACCAGTTCCAATTACTTGCCAAAAGTTTCTACTCACTCCTTTGGGAACAATAAAATCAATTATATTACCAACACCTTTGATTATTTTTAATTTTTGGTCTTTGGTTATTTTTGTTAAAGGAGTAGTTGCTGAAATTCCTTCCAAACCTTTGAATTGTTTTTCCGTAATTAAAGATTCGTTTACACCTTCTAAATCATCTAATGATTGTGCAGGTGCTGCAGGTTTTATATTATGATTTGGCATCATTAATGCGTATTCTTTTTTTAACCTATTAAGTATTTCTTTCTTAACGTGATTAGGCAATCCTTTATGTGAGGTTGATGCAAAATCTTTAGCATCAGATTTATCCATATCCTTTGCTACTTTTGCAACTTCAGGACTTGCAGGTTCTTCACCTTTTTGTGCTGCATGAACCATACCCATAAAACGTTGTTGTGCTTTACTTTGTGCAGGCATTGTTATTAATCCTCTTCGGTTGTGTATAAAATATATTTAACACCATCAGTTATTGGTTTTTCTGGATGGTCTTCGTGATAATATATCTGATTTTCATCTAACCATGCTTGACATTCTTCTAATGTAGTGAAATTTTCTGTTCCTTCTACTGAATCCAAACTTCCAGCTAATGTAATTTTGTAAGTTGTTGCCATTTTATTTGTTCTCCTTGTTGTTTTTAATTATTATCTCCCAAAATATGAATGTTCGTAATGTTCCAATCCATACTTTCTAATTGTTTCATCATCTAATAAACGAGCATTGACAGTTCCTAATCTTTTACCTTTATAATAAACTGACCAATTACCTTGTGGTGATGCATCGACAGTGATATGTTTCAAATCCTTAATACCTCTATCATGTATTTGAATTGCATCTAAAAATTTCTCCGCTTTTGGAGTTAAACTAACTTCTAATAAAATATCTTTTAGTTTCATATTATTATTTTTTATACCAAATATTCTTTGGATTATCTGAATAGTTTCCATCAATTCTAATAGTCATTTCATTTGCAATTTCACCTGCAATAACATCATTACCACTAAAATGTAAAACTAAAAAAAATACCTGCATAGAAAGTGCAATTACACACCATCCTGCGGTAAAATAAACTAATCCTTTGACAAAGATGTCACCGATTTTTTCTTGTAAACCTTTCATTCAAAACTCCTTTTTTCTTCATATAAATATAGAGTTTTTAAGGATTGATAAAAATATTAGTGTTTGATACACCACTTCCATTTAAATCCACCGGCAGTCTTCCGATTTCCATTACAAACATCACCGACTCCTAACACTTTAAGTGTATCATAAATTTCTTTTTGAGAATTCCATTTTTTTATAAAAATATCATCTTTGGTATATTGGTTTATAGGTTTCATTTGTGCTAAACTTTGTTTTTTTCGTTGTTCAGCAGTGTTCATCTTCCCCTTACACCCTAATGATATTTTTTGTTTATGCTCGGTTGATAATTTTTTACCTATACAATGATTGTTAGTAGTCATTTTTCTACTATTTGCAGTTCGCATTGCTGTTCTCCCCTCTTCAAACATTCTAGAACTTATTCTGATTTCTCGATTCATTTTAGTAGTTCCTGGCCAATTCATAACCCAAAAAGCATATGATAAACCATTAGAATGGGGTTTTATTCGATATAATAACCAATGTGCAATATAATGTTCTCTTGCAGTTAAATATATTAAATTTTGAGGAGAATTTGTTCCACCTAAACAACGAGGTATTATATGATGTTTTTCATAATAAACACCATCATCTAAATTTCTATGAAATCTAGTTTCTATTAGTTTTTTGTAGTGTAATTTATAATCCACATATATAAATATAATAAATGTGAATTAGAGAGTAAATTTTAGTGATTCACTTTTTGTACTCTCCATTTAACGTTTTTACTACGCAACATTTGTTTTGCTGCATCTACGTTTTTTTGGGAGTCATCTGCGAAGTAAATATCATCGTAACCTATATTATCAATCATATCCTCAATCCAATCTGCTTTATCTTTTGGATTGTTTGATGCTAATGCAATTACGTTGATTTTGTTGGAATTAATACCAATATCTCTTAGGTATCGTCTGATTGGGTCTGCTGCTGCTCTTGCAGTTAGGATATATACTGGTTCTTTTGAACTCTGAACCA
>JACCDP010084221.1_pt1 | contig 20936 bp, 16 predicted proteins | sample 7445841 | NCBI WGS metagenome assembly JACCDP01 (sample SAMN15323441, study PRJNA562643) | freshwater metagenome | isolation source: river surface water | place: USA:Blue River Watershed | collected 2017-08-17
TCATGACCACGTAGGCGGGCAGGTCCTGGTTCATCGTGCCGAGGCCGTAGGCGAGCCAGGCGCCGACCGCGGGGCGACCCGGGATCTGCGAACCGGTCATGAAGAAGGTCACGCCCGGGGCGTGGTTCACCGCCTCCGTGTTCAGGGAGCGCACCACGCAGATCTCGTCGGCGATCGAGCCGATGTGCGGGATCAGCGTCGACAGCTCGCGGCCGCTCTGGCCGTAGCGGGCGAACGGCTTGATGGCCGGGACCGCGGGCCACTTGGCGTAGCCGCTCGACATCGAGGAGAGGCGCGTGTCGCCGCGGATGCTGGCGGGGATGTCCTTGCCGGCCTCCTTCGCGAGGGTCGGCTTGTGGTCGAAGAGGTCGACGTGCGAGGGGCCGCCGCCTTGCCAGAGGCAGATGACGCGTTTGGCCTTGGGTGCGAAGTGCGGGAGCCCGGGCAGGGCGCCGAGGGCATCGGGCTTGGCGGCGAGCAGGTCCTTGCTCAGCAGGGACGAGAGGGCGACGGTGCCGATGCCTTGGACGCCGGCGCTGAGGAAGTTGCGGCGGGTCAGCTGGCGGCGCCATTCGGCGGGAGAGAGGTCGGGGTGCATGGGTCAGTCGCGGGTGATCGCCGCGTCGAGGTTGAAGAGGGCGAGACAGGCGGCGGTCAGCGCGGCATGCTCGGCCGCCGGGATGGCGGGGTCGCGTTTGCTTTCGCCGTGGGCGAGCAGGGCCGCGGCGGCCTTGGGGTCCGCGGCGTAGATGGCGCGCTGGCGTTCGAGCAGGCGGGCCAGCAGCCGGGGTTCGGAACCGATCGGCGCGCGACCCAGCACAAGCCGGTAGGCCTGCGCCAGTCGGCGCTCGTCGTCACCGGCGGACCAGACGCGCTGGGCGAGGGCGCGGGAAGCCTCCACCCAGGTCGGGTCGTTCAGCATCGTCAACGCATGCAACGGCGAGGAGGTGGCGGTGGTGCGGACCCGGCAGGCCTGCCGCGACGAGGTATCGAACATGTTCACCGGTGCGATCGTCCGTCGCCAGAAGGTGTACAACGACCGACGGTACAAGTCGGGCCCTTTGGACGTCGGGTAGGTGAAGTCGCGTTCCTTCGTGATCGCCAGGCTCTCCCACGGCGCGGGCGGCATGACCGGATAGACCGGGGCTCCGCCTACTTTCTCGACCAGTAACCCGCTGGAGGCCAGGGCGACATCGCGGAGGAGGGGGGAAGGCAGGCGCAGGCGGGGCGCTCGGCCCAGCAACTTGTTCTCCGGGTCTTTCTGCAACCCCGCCGCCGTCACCTGGCTGGACTGACGGTAGGTCCGGCTGGTCACGATGAGGCGTTGCAGCGCCTTGGTCTTCCAGCCGCTTTCGCGGAACTCGACGGACAGCCAGTCCAACAGCTCGCGGTGCGTCGGTTGCTCGCTCTGCACGCCTAGGTCCTCGGAAGTGCGCACGATGCCCTGGCCGAAGAGGAGCTGCCACTGGCGGTTGACCTGCACGCGGGCGGTGAGCGGGTGCGCCGGGCGGAACAGCCATTGGGCCAGACCCAGGCGATTACGCGGCGCGTCTTTCGGCATCGGCGGCAGGAAGGCCGGCGTGTCGAACGTGACCTTCTCCTTCTTCGAAAGGTAGGCCCCGCGGTCGAGGATGTGCGTGTCGCGCGCCTTGTCGTCGGACATGACCATGACGCGCGGCCAGTTCTCGGTCGACTTGAACTTGTCCATCGCCGCCTTGGCCGCGTCGAGCGCCACCAGCGCCGGGAGTTTCTTCCGGTCCTCGGGGAAGACGCTCTTGTTGTAATGGGCGCGGACCTGCTTCTCCTCGGCGGCCGTCCGCTTCCGGTCCGGCGCGAGCAACGGTTCGAGCTCCTTCGGGACGGCGCCCCGTTCCTTCGCCGGTTTGGCCAGCCAGGCCGCGTAGGTCTGGTTCTGCAAGGCCGGCAGCGTCTGGTTGCGCGTCTCGAAGTCGGCCTGCAACTTGGCGAACTGCGCCGCCTGGTCGGGGTTGGGGAACTCGAGCAGGGGTCCGTCCAGGCGGAAGCGCGAAGGCCCGCCGCCGGGCACGCCGCGTTCGGGGGCGTGGTTGAAGGCGTCCAGCCAGCGGTAGTAATCCTGCTGCGTGATCGGGTCGTACTTATGGTCGTGGCACTGGGCGCACGCCACCGTCAGGCCGAGCCAGGTGGTCGTGGTGCTCTCGACGCGGTCGAAAAGGCTGACGAACCGCTGCTCCTCGGCGATGTTGCCACCCTCGCCGTTCAGGATGTGGTTGCGGTTGAAGGCCGTGGCGAGGCGCTGTTCGGGCGTGGCGTTCGGCAGGAGGTCGCCGGCCAGCATCTCGGTGCTGAGCTGGTCGAACGGTTTGTCCGCGTTGAGCTGGCGCACCAGCCAATCCCGCCAGACCCATTGGAACGTGTCGCCGTCCTGCTGGAAGCCGTTACTGTCGGCGTAGCGGGCGGCGTCGAGCCACGGCAGGACCATGCGCTCGCCGTAGCGGGGCGAAGCCAGCAGGCGGTCGACCTGCTTCTCATAGGCGTCGGCCGAGCCGTCGGCGAGGAAGGCGGCCGTCTCCTCCGGCGTGGGCGGGAGGCCGGTCAGGTCCAGCGTGACGCGTCGGAGCAAGGTGACCTTGGGCGCCTCGGGGGAGAGGGCGAGGCCCGCGGACTTGAGCTTGGCGACGATGAAGGCGTCGATCGGGTGGCGCTCACCGTTCGCCGGGAGCGGCGGGCGGGTCGGGGCGACGAACGTCCAATGCTCCTGGTAGTTGGCACCCTCGGCGATCCAGCGGCTCAGCAGCTCGCGCTGGGCCGGCGTGACCGTCCGGTGCGAATCGGGCGGCGGCATGACCTCCTCGGGATCCTTTGAGACGAGGCGCTTGAGCAGTTCGCTCTCGGCGGGCTTGCCCGGCACGAAGGCCTGCTTCGCCAAGGCCTCGGCGCGGACGTCCAGCCGCAGCTTGGCCTTGCGCTTGTTGGCGTCGGGCCCGTGGCAGTAGAAGCAGTTCTCGGACAGGATCGGGCGGATCGACTCGTTGTAATCGAGCGGGGCCTCCGCGGCGTCGACGCCGGCGGTGAGGATGAGCAGGAGCGAACCCAGGGCGAGGGACGGGAGGGGGCGCATGGCGGCAGGGGCTCTTCGGGGCGAGGGCACGCGGACTAGGACAGTCCGGAACGGGGTGGGTTGCATTGATGTCTCCGCCGGGCGGACTTTCAACCGAAGATTGGCCCCCCACGCCGCCCCGGCCCGGAGAGGTTTGGGGTTGCTGAGGGGGCTTCCGCGGTTGTCATCCCGGTAGGTGCGTATCCTCGACCGCTATCTTCTCCGCGAATGGGCCAAGGTCTTCGGCCTTTGCCTGTTGGGTTTTGGCGGTCTCATCCTGATTTCGCACTGCTATAACCGCATCCCCGACCTGGAGCGTTGGGGGCTGTCCTTTGGCACCAGCGTCGAGTACCTGGCCCTGCTGATGGTCGGCAGCATCCCCATGCTCCTGCCGATTTCCCTGCTGATTTCCGTCATCTTCACCCTTGGCGCCCTGAACCGCAACCAGGAGCTGGCCGCCATCCGCGCGGCCGGGGTGGGACTTTGGCGACTGACGGCCCCGCTCTGGGCCGCCGGGGCCGCCTGCGCCCTCCTCTTGGTGGCCCTGAATGCCTATTGGATTCCGGATGCCTTGGAACGTCAGCGCGAGATTTCCGAAACGGCTCAATTCGACGCCATCCGCGCCCAAGGTAAGGCCACTTTGCCGGCCGGCGAGATCGGCTTGATCTCCTTCGACAATACCCGGGCCCGTCGACTCTGGCTGATCAGCCGCATGGGTTTCTCCACCGGTCAGGCCTTCGAGGTCGACGTCCACCTCTTCGACGAGCAGGGCCGCGAGACGCGCTGCATCTCGGCCCGTTTCGCCGAGTTCCGGCGCATCGACGGGCGTTGGCGCTGGGTCTTCCGCCAAGGTCGCGACCTCCGTTTCGACCCGAAGACCGGCGCCTTGCTGGCCCAGCCCGAGTTCAAGGAGCTTGCTCCGGGCTTTGACGAGGACCCGGAGGTGATGCTTTTCGCCACCCGCGAACCGTCCCGACTCTCCCTCCGGGAGGTTTCCCGCTTCGTCGAACACGCCGGCCAGAACCCGACAGGGACCAACGCCGCTTATGCGATGCGTTACCACGCCATCCTGTCGGCGCCGGCCATCTGCTTCGTGGTCATCGCCGTGGCCATCCCGTTCGCCGTCGTCGGCGGGCGAGTCAGCCCGATGGTCGGCGTTGCGAAGACTTTCGGCCTTTTCCTGGCCTTCTACCTGCTCACCTCCTTCTGCGCCGCCTTCGGCGACAATGGGGCGATCCCTCCGATGGTCGCCGCTTGGCTGCCCACCGTGCTGGTCGCCGCCTGGGCGGTACCGAAGTTGAGGGCCGTCAATTAACATGCTCCGCGCTATCCGTATCCGTCCTGGTCGTCCCGCCCGCGTCCTCCGGGGGCATCCCTGGGCTTTCCTTGGGGAAGTCGAATTCGCAGGCGAGCCGCCGCAGGACGGCGACTGCGTCGAACTGACCGACCTCAAGGGCCGCTGCCTCGGCGCCGGCCTCTGGAACGGCAAGTCCCAGATCGCCTGGCGTCGCTACTCGCGCCGCCCGATCACCCTCGACGGCCCGCTGCTCGAGGAACTCGTCACCGCTTCGGTCAACCGCCGCGCCGGCCAGCCGGTCTGCCGGCTGATCTGGTCCGAGGCCGACAGCCTCCCGGGCCTCGTCGTCGACCGTTACAACGACCTCATCACGATCCAGGCCCTGACCTGCGGCATCGACCGCCGCCTGGCCACGATCATCGACGTCCTGCAGCGCCTGCTGAAGCCGCGAGAGATCGTCCTGCGCAACGACGCCGCGACGCGTAAGCTCGAAGGCCTGCGTCAGGAGATCCGCACGGTCTCGGGTAAGCCGCTCGAACCCGCCTGGATGGAAGTCGGCGGCGGGCAGGTGCTCATCGACCTCATGGGCGGCCAGAAGACCGGCACCTACCTCGACCAGCTCGACCAGCATCAGCACGTCGCGAAGCTCGCCAAGGGCCGCCGCGTGCTCGACGCCTTCTGTAATCAGGGCGGCTTCGGCCTCGCCTGCGCCCGGGCCGGCGCGACCAGCGTGCTCGGTCTAGATCAGTCCGAGGACGCCATCACCGCCGCCCGCTCGGCCGCCGAGCGCAATGGTCTGAGCGCCTCGTTCGAGGTCGCCAACGTCTTCGACTGGTTCACCGAGCACCGCGAAGCCTCCTTCGACCTCATCATCCTCGATCCGCCGCCCTTCGCCCGCAGCAAGGACGCCGTAGACGGCGCCCTCCGCGGTTACAAGGAGCTCAACCTCCGCGCCCTCCGCTTGCTCGCCCCCGGCGGTATCCTGGCGACCTATTCCTGTTCGCACCGCGTCTCGGAAGAGATGTACCTCGAGGTCATCGAAGCCGCCGCGTCAGACGCCCGTCGAGAGGCCGTGATCCTGGAGCGCACCTCCCAGCCGGCGGACCATCCGGTCCTGCTGAACTTCCCGGAGAGCCGTTACCTCAAGGGCTTCATCATCGAGATTCGGGCCTGATTTCCCCGGTGCCGCTGCTTTAATCCGGAGCCATCCGCCCTATGCAAATGATCGCCGCCATGGACATCGTTCAAGCGGTCGGACGCGAACTGGCGGCACTCATCGTCATGCTGGTTCTGGCTTGGCTCCTGCGACCGGCGCAGGCCGAGTCAGCGGAGAAGGCGGGGCAGCCTGTCGTGGCCTACCCGAAGAAGTTCAAGGTGGTCGTGGTGTTTTGTTGGGTCGCGACCGCCGCCTTTGCCATCCTCTTTGGGGTCACCTCCAAGGACGAGGACCTCACGAATGTCTATGTGGTATTCGGACTCTTCACCGCTCTGGTCTTGCCGCTTCACCTGGAGGTATTCTGTGTCCGCATCACATGGGACGAAGCCTTCATCCACACCCGTTCCCCGTGGCGGAAGGCTCGCAAGATCCCCTTTTCGGCGGTCCGGTCGTGCGACTATTCGACATCCATGCAGTGCTATCGTATCCATACCTTCGCTTGTGGGACGATCTGGCTGTCTCCGTGGGCCCAAGGAACTCCCGATTTGCTGGCCGCGCTACCTTGCTCCCATCCGGGCTATCCGCCCGCAGGTATGACTCGTTTCTGACCAACTTTTCGCTTTGCTCCTCCCATGATCGTCTCCCTCCGCGGCAAGCTCATCGAAGCCGGCGTCCTGCGCGTCGTCATCGAGTCCGCCGGCGTGGGCTATGAGGTCAACGTGCCCGTCACCACGGCGGAACGTCTGCCCAAGCTCGGCGCCGAGGTCTTCCTGCTCGTCCACCATGTCTTCCGCGAGGATGGTCAGGCCCTCTACGGCTTCGCCGTGGCCGAGGAACGCGAGTTCTTCAAGTTGCTCGTGGAGAAGGTCTCGGGCGTCGGCCCGAAGATGGCGCTGAACATCCTCAGCCGCCTCTCGCTGCCGATCCTGCGCGACGCGATCCTTCGCGGCGACGTGGCCCTGCTTTCGCAATGCCCCGGTGTCGGCAAGAAGACCGCCGAACGCCTCGTCATGGAGCTGAAGGACAAGGTCGGTCTCGAGGGCTCCGCACCGAGCGTGGCGACCCTCGCGCCCGCGGCGGCCCTCGCGCCGACGCCGGCCTCCGACGCCCTCGCCGCCTTGGTCGCGCTCGGCTTCAAGCCGGCCGACGCCGACAAGGGCGTGCGCACCGCCGTCGCCAAGCTCGGTCCCGGAGCCACCGCCGATCAGCTGGTGAAAGCGGCGCTGGGGCGGTGAAGCGCCTAAGCTAGGGGGCGAGCTGGCACGGTGACACGTGGGCGCGGGAAAACAAAGTTGACCCGTTGACCGGTTGGCTAGTTGGCAAGACTTCCGATGCAATAGGTAGGGTCGGGACCGCGTCACGACATAGGTTTGGGCAGGGCCGTCCTCCCTGCTCGGCCGCGGCTGGCCAAGGATGGCCAGCCCTACCCGATGCAACTATGCATCGACATCGTCCCCTTGCCCACGTGTCACCGTGCCAGCTTGCCCCCTGACCGTTACTTCAGCCCGAGCACGTCTTCCATGCCGTACAGGCCGGCGGGCTGGCTCTTCAGCCAGCGGGCGGCGCGGACGGCGCCCCGCGCGAAGATCTCGCGGTTCGAGGCCTTGTGCGTGAGTTCGAGGCGTTCGCCTTCGGCGGCGAAGAGGACGGTGTGGTCGCCCACGACATCGCCGCCGCGGATGGCGTGCACGCCGATCTCATCCAGCGGGCGTTCGCCGACGAGGCCGTCGCGGCCGTGCTTCAGGGCTTCCTTGGCGAGCTTCCGTTCCTCGAGCAGGATCTTGAGGAGCGTCTCGGCGGTGCCGGAGGGCGCGTCCTTCTTGAGGCGGTGGTGCATCTCGAGCACTTCCACGTCCCAGCGGCCGGCGTCGGCGAGCGAGCGGGCGGCCTGGCGGACCAGGGCGTTGAGGAGCGTGACGCCCACGGAGTAGTTGCCGGCCCAGACGACCGGGAGACCCTGGATGGCGGCGTTGATGGCGGCCTTCTCTTCGGTGGTGTGGCCGGTGGTGCCGATCACCAGCGGCTTCTTGTGCTGGGCGCAGAGCTGCGCGACGGCGAGGGTCGCGGAGTGGAAGGAGAAATCGATGACCACGTCGGCGGCGCCGAGGTGCGCGGCGAGGTTGTCGCCCTGGTCCACGCCGGCGGCGATGACGGCCTGCTCGGAGGCGGCCACGTGGGCGATGGCGAGGCCCATGCGGCCCTTGGCGCCATTGAGGAGGATGCGGATCGGCTGGCTCATCGGAGGGAGGCGAGGGTGGCGTCGGCGACCTGCTCGACGAGGAGGCGGTTGGCCGCGGACATCTCGCAGAGGGGCAGACGGACTTCGTCCGAGCGGATGATGCCGGCGCGCATCATGCAATGCTTCACGGGCACCGGGTTGGGTTCGACGAAGAGGGTCTTGAAGAGGTCGGCGAGCTGGTCGTGCAGGACCTTCGCTTCGGCGAATTGCTTCGTGCGCGCGAGCTTCGCGAGCTTGGCCACCGGACCCGGGATGAGGTTCGAGGCGACCGAGATGATGCCTTGGGCGCCGACCTCGGCGAAGGGCAGGGTGAGCGAGTCGTCGCCGCTGAGGACGATGAACTCGGGGTCGGCTTCGCGCACAAGGCGCGCGGCCTTGTCGACCTGGCCGCCGGCTTCCTTCATGCCGATGATGTTCGGGTACTTCTGCCGGAGGCGGAGGGTCGTCTCGACGGTGATCTCGATGCCGCAGCGGCCGGGGATCGAGTAGAGGATGATGGGCTTCGCGGTGGACTCGGCGAGGAGCGCGAAATGGCGGAACAGGCCTTCCTGGCTGGGCTTGTTATAATACGGCGCGACCAGCAGGAAGGCGTCGGCGCCGGCTTCGTCGGCCCGCTTCGTCAGGTCGAGGGCCTCAGTCGTGGCATTGGAACCCGTGCCGGCCATGACCGGGACGCGACCGGCGGCGAACTCGACCGTCCGGCGGATGACTTCGATGTGCTCGTCGTAATCCAGGGTGGGGGACTCGCCGGTGGTGCCTACGGCGACCAGCCCGTCGATGCCGTCCTTGATCTGGAATTCGACCAGCTTCTTCAGGTCGTCCCAGGCCACCGCGCCGTTCAGGAACGGGGTGACCAAGGCCGTGTGGGCTCCCACGAAAGCGCGGGGGCCGAAGGGACGGCGGGAAGGGCTGGAACCGGTCGAGGACATTGGGCGGGAAGGGACCCCCGAACCAACCGCCCCGTGACGAAAGAGACAAACCCAAAAACCCCCGCGGGCGGGCCGAAACCGGCTTAAGGGGCCGGACCGCTGAGGATTCGGTTGTTTTCGGTGTCGGTGATGTACAGGCGGCCGTCGGGTCCGACGCGCGCCCCGTGCGGGCGGTTCAGCTGGGTCGAGGCCCAGTCGGTGCCGACCGCGGAGCCTTTCTTTCCGTTACCGGCGATGGTGCGGATAGTCTGCTTGGTCGGGTCGAAGAGGCGCAGGCAGTGGTTCTCGGTGTCGAGGATCAGGACGTTGCCCTTCGCGTCCATCGTGACGTATTTCGGACCGCGCATCGTGGCCGCGGCCGCGGGCCCGTCGGTCGCCGGGCCCGGCTTGCCGGCTTTGTTCACGACCACGGTGACCTTGCCGTCCTTGATCGCCGCGAGCGCGTTGCCGCCGCGGAGCAGGACGTAGAGCGTGCCGTCCCGGGCCACGCAGGCCGCGCGGGCATCGCCCATCGGCGCGGTGAGCGCGTCGTCGCCATCCTTGGGCAGGCCCTTCTGGCCGTTGCCGGCGATCGTGGTGATCAGCTTCGTCGCCAAGTCGATCCGGCGGACACGTTGGTTGACGAGGTCCGCGATGACCATGGATCTGCCGGAGGGGTCGATCACGCCGCACATCGGGATGTTGAGCTGCGCCTGGTCCGCGGGCCCGCCATCGCCCGAGAAGCCGGCCTTGCCCGTGCCGGCGAAGACCGTCGCGGCGTGGGTCTTGGGGTCGAGGCGGATGATGCGGTGCTGAAAACTGTCGGCCGCATAGATCGAGCCGTCCGGGCCGACGGCGATGTCGTGCATGCCGTCGTACACGGCCGGCGCCAGGTCGAGCCGCTTGGCCGGCGCGGGGGGCAGCTTCCCCTTGGGCGCGCTATCCCAGCGGACGCCGGAGACGTACTCGATCCGGCCGGCGTGCAGCTTGAAGATCCGATTGGCGGGCTGGAATTCCACCCCGTAAGCGTCGCCGTGCGCGTCGAAGGCCAGGCTGAAGGGTTCGCGTAGGTCGTCGGCGCCCGGGACCTTGATCACCTCGATGGCGGCGGGGGCGGCGGTCGCGGCGAGGAGCAGGCAGAGCAACGTGCGAAGCATGCCGCAGGATGGGGCGCCCCGTCCTGCGGTTCAAGCCCGGGCCCGTCGCAGATTGGGTTCGACCGTCCGAAGGGGGATGGGCACGATGCTGCCGTCCCCCATGGCCGCCGTCCCTCCGCTCTTCGCCGACCTTTTCGCCCTCGCCGTCGCGCATGCCGCGAGCGACCTCCACCTCAAGGTCGGCCGCCCCGCGCTGGTCCGCGTGGCCGGTCAGCTCGTGGAGACGGAGATGCCGCCCCTCACCGCGGCCCAGCTCACGGACTTCCTCGAGGCCACGCTCCCCGCGCCTTTCCGGGCGCGCTGGCTTGCCGACCATCAGGTCGACTACTCCCTGGACCTCGGGGCCTCCGGTCACGGGCGTTACCGCGTCAACGCCTACGTGCAACGCGGTCAGCCGGCTTTGGCCCTGCGTCTGGTCAAGACCAGCCCGCCCGATTTCGCCGCGCTGAACCTCGACCCCAACGCCATGGGCGCCCTGCTCGCCGCCGACCAAGGGCTGGTCCTGGTCTGCGGGCCGACCGGCTCGGGCAAGAGTTCCACCCTGGCTGCGATGATGCGTCATCTCAACGAGACGACCACCCTGCACGTGATCACGTTGGAGGATCCGGTGGAGTACCTCTTCGCCGACGCCAAGTGCAGTTTCAGCCAGCGCGAGGTCGGCATCGACGTGGTGGACTTCCCCGCCGGCCTCAAGGCCGCCCTGCGCCAGGATCCGGATGTGATCCTCGTGGGCGAGATGCGGGATCGCGAAACCTTCGAGACCGCCGTGCACGCTTCCGAGACGGGGCATCTCGTGCTCTCGACCCTGCACGCCGGCTCCGCGCAGCAGGCGGTGCAACGTCTGTTCGAATTCTACCCGCCCGAGCAGCTCAACCTCGCCCGGCGCGCGATCGCCTCCGTGCTGCGCGCCGTGGTGGTCCAGACGCTCGTGCCCCGCGCCGACGGCGCCGGCGTCCTGCCAGCCTGCGAGGTTTTCGTCGTGGATCCGCTGGCCCGCCGCATGCTGGCCGACGGTAGTTTCGAGCGGATCCCGGAACTGGTCGAAGCCGGCGGGGACGTCGGTTCGCGTTCCCTCAACAAGGACCTCACCCGCCTGATCCGGGCGGGCCTCGTCACCAAGGAGACCGGCCTCCGGGTCTCTGCGAACCCGAAGGGTTTGGAGATGAACCTATCCGGGATCAGTTTCGCCGCCTCGCGCATCGTCTCGTGAGCCTGCCGCTGACGTTGGCCGTGCGCGAGCTGGGCGGAGCGGGCGCCCCGTTGGTCGTGCTCCACGGTCTCCTCGGATCCGCCCGCAACTGGCAGTCCGCCGGCGTGGCCTTGGCCGCGCGTGGTCACCGGGTGCTGGCGCCCGACCTGCGCAACCATGGCGTCTCCCCCTGGGGCGACGATTGTTCCTACGCCGCGCTGGCCGGCGATGTCGTGGCCTGCCTCGAGCGGCTCGCGCTCGGGCCCGTCCACCTGGTCGGCCATAGCATGGGTGGCAAGGCGGCGATGCGCCTGGCGATGGACCGGCCCGACCTCGTCGCCCGGCTCACCATCGTGGATATCGCGCCCCGCGCCTACGGCGACCGCGTGCGGGTGGAGTTCGCCGCGATGAACGCGCTCGACCTCGCCGCCGTGACCTCGCGCAAGGACGCGGAGGCCCGGCTGACCGCGCAAGTCCCCGAGTGGGGGATGCGTCAGTTCATCCTCACGAACCTCGGCCAGGACCCCGCGGGCCGCTGGCGTTGGACGGTCAACCGCGCCGCGTTGACCGCCGGCCTGCCTGCGATCCTGGGTAACCCGTTGGCGCCGGGCGAGGGCTTCGCCGGGCCGACCCGCTTCATCCGCGGCGGGAAATCGGATTATATCCGCGACGAGGATATCGCGACGATCCGCGCGCACTTTCCCGCGGCCGATCTGGTGACGTTGCCGGAGAGCGGCCATAACCCGCACTTCGATGCCCGGACGGGTTTCGTCGAGGCGGTGACGGCCTAAGGCTTCCGCTTCCGATCCAGCCATTCGCCGATGCGGTTCAAGCGGAGGGCGAACCAGACCAGCAGCATCCCGGCCACCGTCGCGAGCGCGGGGATGACGAAGTCGCTGATGCCCGGGCTGAGCCACCAAGGCAGTCCTCGCCTCGGTTCGGAGGCGCTCAGCTGGATCAGGGGCGACTCGTCGCCGCCGATGAGCATCACCCAGCGGGCTTCCGCGGCCGGCTGGCGGCGGTCATCGAGCCAGAGGAGCACCGTGTGCGGGCTTTTCTCCGGCGCGAGCAACGTGAACCGGGCGGGCGGGTCGTCCCAGCGCCAGGTCGCCTGCAGCAAGGTGTAACGTCGCGCCAGCTCCTCCGGGGTGTGGTTCAGCGGGGCGGTCGGGTCGAGCCGGTCGGTCGTCCCGAAACTCGGGGTCGGCGCGACCTCGCTCCAGGGCCGGGTCTCCTTGCCGTCGTTCAGGAGCAGCAACTCCTTCGCCTCGCGGGCGAGGTCCGCGCGGTCCTTGATGAGGAAGTTAGCCTCGGCGTCCACGGTCACGGTGAGGCTGACCTCACCGGTGGCCGGGATGGTCAGCTTCGCCAGCAACCACTCGCCGTTATGGGCGGACGCAAACAGGGGGAGCAAAGATGCTCCCCCTAGCAGGCAGGCTGAACGCAGGCCGCGGATCACTTGGCGTCCCAGCGCAGCACCCGACCGAACTGGTTCCACTCGGTCTCGAGGATGTTGCCCTTGCCGTCGAAGGTGATGCCGTGCGGCGAGGTGACGACGCCGGTGCGCCAGGCCTCGGGCTTCACGCCCGGGGTGTTGGTCTGGCCCTTGGTGTCGTTGGCGCCGAGCTCGGCGACCATCTTGCCTTCCTTGTTCCAGACGGAGACGCGGCCGGCGATCTCGGCGACGCACATCAGGTCGCCGTGGAAGGAGGCGGAGGAGGGGTTGCGCAGGCCCTTGTCGGCGATCATCTGCGGGTTCTTGCCGTCCAGGTCGACGTGGAACATGCGGTTGTTGCCGCGGTCGAGGCAGAGCACGCGGGCGGGCGAGTAGCGGTTGTCGACGAAGATCTTGTGGGTGTTGGCGAAGGCCTTCTCGCCGACCTTCTGGGTGGGGCCGCCGAAGACCTGCTTGAACTTGCCCGTCTTATCGAACTGGAAGACCCAGCTCTTGCCGTAGCCGTCGACGGCGTAGATGTCGCCGTTCGCCGCGACGTCGCAGTTGGTCAGCTTGAGGCCGGCCTTGGCCTGGGCCTCGGGGAAGGCTTCCTTCTTGATCTCCATGACCACGGTGCCGTCGAGCTTGCACTTGATGACGCGCTGCTCGTTGAGGACGGCCGCGAAGATGAATTCACCTTCGTCGGTCTTGCGGATGACGAAGCCGTGCAGGGAGGACGGCAGCTTGAGGGCCTTCACGAACTTGCCGGTCTGGTCGTAGACCTGGAGGCCGGCGTCCTTCTCCTGGACGCTCACGTAGATGAGGCCGGCGGAGTCGACGGCGATCTCGCCGTGGCCGTTGCCGATGGTCTTGCGACCCTCGGCGGGCTTGAGGAAGTCGGGGACGAGCTCGTACTTCGCCTCGGCGGCGGAGGCGAACGAACCGGCGACGAGGAGGGCGAGGGCGGGGAGGAGCGGGCGCATAGGGGTATCCGTTTGCTAAGGGGGTCGGGCGGGGGCTGGCAATTTGAAAGACGACCGAGGCTTGCAACCGGCGCCGCTTTGCGGTGTCTTGGCGGCACCCCCATGCGTACCCTCCGCCTCCTCCCGCTCCTCGCCCTGGCCTTGGTCGGCTCGCTCGGCGCCGCCGAAGCCCTACCTAAGGCCGATTTCGTCCCCGCCTTCAACGGCAAGGACCTCACCGGTTGGAAGACCGCCAGCACCGAAGCCTTCTGGACCGTCGCCGACGGCGTCCTTGCCGGCGAAAACAAGGACTCCTTCAAGGACTACAAGAAGGGTAGCATGCTCTACACCGAGAAGTCCTACCAGGACGTCGTCATCGAGTGCGAATGCCGCTTCAACGGCGAGATCGACAGCGGCATCATGGTCCGCCGCGACGAGGCCGGCAAGAAGGACATCCAGATGCAGATCGGCGTCTCCCGCTCCCTCAAGAAGGACATGACCGGCGCGTTCTACACCGGCAAGTACCCCGAGGCCGGCTGGGCTCCGAAGGTCGCCACGCTCTGGAAGAACGGCGAATGGAATAAGATCCGTTTCCAGGCCAAGGGCGACACCTACACGGTCTGGATCAACGGCGAGCAGGTCGCCAACTACGTCGACGCCGGCTACCCCAAGGCCGCCCCGGTCGGTCTCCAGGTGCACGGCGGCGTGAAGATGAAGGTCGAGTACCGCAACCTCGCCATCGCCGAACTGAAGTAAGCCCGTCACCCGAGCGTGACGCCGACGGGCGGGATCCAGGGGTCCCGCCCGTTTTCGTCGGCGGGTTTCCGCTGGCGGACCTCCGTCCTCGCCTTATCAAGGGAGCATGGATCCCACCCGCCCCGGCGGCCCTTCCCGCCGCGATTTCCTCCTCCGTGCCGGCGCGCTGTCGTTCGGCTTCGTGCCGTTCTTCGCCCGCGGGGCCGACGCGCCCAAGGTGCCGGCGGCGCCGACCAAGCCCGAGCGAGATCCCTACGCCGACGCGGTCTTCGTCGCGGGCGAGCCGCCGCTGCCCGCCGAGGACGCGATCACCTTCGCGGTGCTGCCCGACACCCAGTTTTATTCGCAGAAGCATCCGGATACTTTCCTCGCGCAGACCCGCTGGGTCGTCGAGCAGCGCGAACGGCGCCGCATCGCGGGGGTGCTCCACCTCGGTGACATCACCAACAGCAACACCGTGCCCCAGTGGGAGAACGCCCGCCGGGCGCTGCAGGTCCTGCTCGATGCGAAGATGCCGCTGTGCCTGGTGCCGGGTAACCACGACTACGGTCCCGGCGGGGGTTGCGCGGACCGGACCACCCTGATGTCGCAGTACCTGCCGGTCGCGGAACTGGCGAAGGCCGCCCATTGGAAGGGGACCTACGACAAGGAGCCCGATCGCTCCGAGAACAGCTGGCATTTCCTCGAGGCGGGCGGCCGTCGTTTCCTGGTCCTCTGCCTGGAGTTCGGGCCGCGCAACGACGTGCTCCGGTGGGCGAATGACGTCGTGGGGGCGCACCCCGACCGGGAAGTCATCCTCCTCACGCACGCGCACATCTACCACGACGACACGCGCTACGACCAGGTCCGCTTCGGCAAGAAGCAGAACCACAACCCGCACACTTATTTCGCGAAGGCCCAACCCGACATCAACGACGGCGAGGAGGTCTGGACGAAGCTGATCGCGCGGCACGAGAACTTCATCCTGACCTTGAACGGCCATGTCACCGCGGATGGGTTGGGGCGGTTCGTCTCCGCCACCCCGAAGGGCCGGCCTGTGCCGCAGGTGCTGGTCAACTTCCAGATGAAGCCCAACGGTGGCGACGGCTGGCTGCGCCTGCTGGAGATGCGCCGGGACGGGACGATGCGGACGTTCGACTACTCCCCGACGCGGAAGCAGACCAACGCGTCGCCGCAGAACCAGTTCACGATTCCCTGGGCCTGAGCCCGGCGGTCACTTCGCCGGCGCGACCGGTACGAGGAAGCGGAGCAGCGCCTGCCGAAGCCGTTCCTGCTCGGCCTGACGGGCTTTCTCCTCGGCACCGGCCCGGTCGAGCTGCTGCTCGCGCCAGCGCCGGTGGGTTTCCTCGTCGGAGACCCAGGCGCTGAGGCGGAAGGGCAGGGGGACGGTCGCGACCGTCGGCTTGGCTTCCGGAGCGGTGGCGCGGAGCGCCCGCTCGCCGGTAGTCGTCGCAAGGCTCGCCGGATCGAAGGGCGGCAGGGCGCGGGAGGGGGCGAGGGGCCGGTCGGCGCGTTCCGGGGGCTTGCCCGCCGACGTGCCGGGGCCGGGACCGGAGGCCACCGGTGTTGGTTCGACCTCGCCGATCGCGATGCGCAGACGTTCGGCCGGGTCACGACCTGGGTCGGCGGCCGCCACGGTCGGCAGCGCCAGACGGGTGTTGGTCGCGGACGCTTGTGTCGGGCCCGCTTCGGGTGAGGGGAGCGCCAGGCCGCTCGCCGGAGGCTTCTTCGACGTCGGCTCGGCCAGACCGCCGATCCCGGAAATCGGCTGCCCGGTCCGCTCCCCGCCCAGGGGCGCGAGCGCCGCCAGACCAGGAAGACTCGTCGCATCTGCGGTACGACCGCGGGTGGGCTCGTCCAGGCTCGCGAGCGGGAGTTTGGGTGACAACCCTTCCCGGGCCGCCGGGGCTTCGCCGGTAGGCAGGTGCAAAGCGGGCTGGGCTTCGCGTTGCGCGGAGGATCCGGTGACCTCGGGTAGGGTAAGCCGCGGCCGCTCGGTCGTGCCCGGCTCCGTGGCGTCGAGGCCCGGCAGGCGCAAGGACGACTTCGGCGGACGGCGGCCGGCCGTCGCGACGGGCACGGGTAGCGGCAAGGCCGTGCCGGGACGAAGGTCCTTCGTCCCTTGGCCGGGCTCGATCGTCAGCGGCGTGGCCGGCGAGCCGGTGGCGCGGGCGCGCTCGGGGATCGCCAGTTCGAGCGGCGGGTTCGTTCGCAGGGTGGGGCTGGCCTCGGGCGGCGACTTCAAGCCAAGGGTGGAAGCAGGCGCCCGGGGCTCGGGCATCGGGCCGGCGTCGATGCGCACAGGTAGCCGGCGCGCTTCCGGTCCGCCGGTCGCGGCCACGGGCGGCGGCGCCTCCGTCGGCTTCGCCAGTTGCGGCGGGGCGATGGGGGCCGTTTTGTTCTCCACGGGTTTCGTCGGTTGGGCCGGCTCCGTAGTCTTCGCGGGTGCGGGCTTCGGGCTGGGCGGGATCTCCGCGGTCCGCTCGGTCGTGTTCGCCAGCGGCTTTTTTTCAGGTTTAGCCGTACCGCCGGAGCTTCGACCCTGACCGCCCCGCCGGGAAGAGAAGTTGAACCACGACGAACTTTCCTCGCTGCCCGTCGGCGTGCGACAGCCGACCAAGACGAAGGAGCCCGCGGCCAGCAGCCACAGGGTCCATTGTCCGCGGCGGCTTTCCATCCGGGCTTACTGCGCGAGGATCTGCATCGCCGTGACCAGGGGCGGACCGGCCTTCGGGTCGAAGCGGGCGGAGATCGTGAACTTGGCGTCGCGACCGGTCGGCACCGTCTTCTCGACGCGCACCAGCTGGGCGCCGGGGCGCTTATCGTCGCCGAGGGCGCCACGCATCCGCTCGATGAGCGAGTCGTAATCCAGCGTGTCGACGCAGCGATTCATGAGCTTCCAGCCGAGGTCCGGTTCCTTCGGGGCCGCCAGCTTGGCCATCAGTTTGACGGGGTCGCGGGTGGCGCCGTCGGCGAAACGATCGAACTGGTAAAGGTAGCTCGCCGCGATCGACAGGGAGTCGTTGCCGACCGCCTCCAGCGCCAGGAGCAGTTCGAACTCCATGGCCGGGCGCATCTGGTCGTAACGGGTCCGGGTGGCGGCGCCCATGGGCAGGCGGCGGAAGAAACGGTTGGCATCGAGCCAGAGCGTCAGGGCGCCCGGCTGGTCGCTCGCGTAGTGCGGCAGGATCTCGGGGAGCTCGCCGGGTTTGCGCGGGCGCTCCTCGGGCCGGGTCAGGCAATGGCGGATTTCCTTCTCCACGCAGGGGGCGGCGGGGTCGCCTTCGAACTCAACCAAGATGATCGCGGTCCGGTTCGTCAGACCAAAGGTAAAAAACCCGCCTTCCGGGTCCATGTAACGGCCCTCCCCATGCTTGATCATCGAGCGGCTGCGGGTGAGGTTCGAGGCGTTCTTGGCCGTCTCGCCGCGGAGGGAGTTGTTCAGCTGGTCGGCGATGCGCGAGAGGGCCGCTTCGGCGATGGTCGGGTCGACGACGCGGATCACCAGGCCGCAGAGCATGACCGGCCGGGAGCCGTCGCCGGCGTCCTTGGCATCGGCGGGAAACTTCGCGAACGCGTAGAGGTCGGAGTGGGGGTCCAGACCGTTCTTCACGAGTTCGCCCACGGCGGTGGAAAGGCCTTTGCCGCCCGTGCGCTCCAGCCACTCCGGGAAGGCCTTGCTGCCTTTCTGGCGCAGCTCATCGGGGCGGAAGGTCAGGACCGCGAAGCTGTCCCCCGGGATCACGTTGGCGGTCCCGAAATTGCCGCGGGCCGCCCGCTCGCTGCGATCGGACATCCATAGCCAGGCGAAGAGAAGGAGCAGGATGCCGGCCAGGACGGACGCGATGATGATCTCGACCTGCGTCCATTGGCCGCGCCGCGGGGCGGGAGCGGCCGGGGCGACCGGCGTCGAGGGGCCGGCCAGGTCCGCGGGCGCGGAGCCGGTGCCGCCGGCGACCGCGACGCCGGCGCGGCCGCGCGTGAGGGCCATGTTGAAGGCCACGACGAGCGTCACGGCGAGCGGGTCGAAGACCGCGACGAGCGCGAGCATCAGCCACTTCACCACGTCGGTCGCCTCGGCGTCGAAAGCCCGGGCGACGAAGCGGTAGGAGCCGATGTCGGTGGCGGCGATCTGGTCGCGCAACTTATGGATCTGCTCGGTGCGCTCGCGGTTGACCTTGTAGAGGGCTTCGACCTCGGCTTCGGTCAGGCCGGCCTTGGTCTGGCCTTGCTCCTGCAGGGCGGCGAGCTGCTTCTCGAGCCCGGCGAGGGATTCCTCGCCCGACTTGCGCAGCGTCTTCTCCTCATTATCGAGGCGGGTGAGCTCGCCCTTGAACTGGTCGCGCAGCTGGGCGGACTCCTTGGCGGCGTCGGCGTTCACGCGCGCCTGGTCGGCGCGCAGCCGCTCGACGCGGGCGGCCCCGTCGGCGCGCAGGCGGGCGACGGCGGCGGAGGCCTCGGTGAGCTTGGCCAGGATCGCGTCGCGCTCGGGCTTCTGCTGCTCGCGCAGCTCCTGGCCCTTCTTCACGTTGTCCTTCTCGAAGATCAGGTAGGAACTGGTCGTGCCCTGCGCGGTGTAGGCGGCGACGGCCTGGTCGAGGACCTTGAGGCGTTCGTTGAGGCCGGTGATGGCGGTCTCCTCGGCGGCGATGGCCTTCGCGACGGCGGCTTCCTCGGCCGCGATGCTCTTGGCGAGGGTCGCGCCAAGCTCGGCGGCGCGCTGGGCCGGGGCGGAGCTGTCCTGGGCGCGGCGGGCGTCGAGGGCCTTGCGCTGCTCCTGCAGGCGGGCCAGCGACTGGGCGAGGGTTTCGCCGGCCTGGGTGATGCGGCCCTGCAGCTTGGCGATGTCCTCGCGGCTGGCGGTGTTGACGCGGACCGTCTTGCCGCGCGCGTCGTCGATCTGCCGCTGGCTGTCCGCGATGGTCTTCTCCAGGGTGGCGATCTCGGTCTCGTTGCGGGCGATGGTGGTGGCGGTCTTCTCGTAGGCGCGGGCGAGGTAGCCGTAATTCCCGAGGGAGGTGATGGCGATCAGCACCAGCACCGCGAGGGTGAGGTAGAAGCGGAGCACCCCCGTGATCAGGTGCCAGTAGCGGTAGAGGAAGGAGGCGGCGACCAGTTTGCCGACCTCGAGCGAGGCCGCCATGATCATCACCGGGCCTTCGGAGCCGGTGAAGAGCTGGCCGAGGCCCAGGACCGAGAAATAGGCCGAGCAACCCGCGATATAGAGGGCCGAGGAGAGGAGGACGAGGCGGAAGCCCCAGGTCAGGGCCTTGGGTTCCTCGCTCGGTTGCTGGTCAGGGGAGGGGGTGCTCATGGGCCGGGTAGGGTGGTTTACTACGGGGGGTAAGGGGGGTTGTCAAAAGGTAGATTGCCCCCCATGGGCCCCCCCCGGCCGTCCCGGGGGGTCCCCCGGCCCACCTCGTCCTCCGGGGGCATATTTTTGTTATTTTAAGGCAACCGCCGGCTGATACACCTGTCTCAACCCCAACCCCTCCCTGCCGCCATGAAAATGCACCGCGATTGCCAAGGTGACCACCCCGACATCCGCTCGTCCTGGCGCCGCCGCGAGTTCCTCCAGGTCGGCATGTTCGGCACGCTCGGCCTGACCTTGCCCGGCATGCTCCGCCTCCAGGCGCTCGAGCTCCCCAAGGTCGAGACCTTCGACGCCCTCGCCGACGCCGTGATCCACGTCTACCTGCCCGGCGGCATGGCGCAGCACGAGTCGTGGGACCCCAAGCCGTTCGCCGCGCCGGAGTACCGCGGCCCGTTCACGCCGATCAAGACCACCGTCCCCGGCGAGTACGTCGGCGAGAAGTTCGTCAATATCGCCAAGATCATGAACAAGCTGACCGTCGTCCGCTCCATGACGCACGGCGAGGCCGCCCACGAGCGCGGCACGCACAACATGTTCACCGGTTACCGCCCGAGCCCGGCGATCAAGTTCCCGAGCTTCGGTTCCGTCATCTCGCACGAGCAGGGCTCCCGCAACAACCTCCCGCCCTACGTCGTCGTCCCCAGCCAGAGCATCCCCGAGCAGGGCACCGGTTACATGAGCAGCGCCTACGGCCCGTTCGCGCTCGGCAGCGACCCGGCGGACAAGGCCTTCACCGTGCGCGACCTGCTCGCGCCGAAGGACGTCGCCCCGGCCCGCTTCGACCGCCGCCGCGGTCTCCTCGCCTCGGTCGACGAGCATTTCCGCGCCACCGAGAAGTCCGACGCGATCGGCGCGATGGATAGCTTCCAGCAGGCCGCCTACGGCCTCGTCAGCAGCGCCAAGGCCCGCCAGGCCTTCGACCTCTCGCAGGAACCGGACAAGCTCCGCGACGAGTACGGCCGCAACACCGCCGGCCAGCGTTTCCTGCTCGCCCGCCGCCTCGTCGAGTCCGGCGTGCGCATGGTCTCCGTCACCTTCGGCGGCTGGGACCACCACTCCAACATCAAGGGCGGCTTCGAGAACCAGGCCACCCAGTTCGACCAGGCCTTCGCCCGCCTCATCACCGACCTCGCCGACCGCGGCCTGCTCAAGCGCACGCTCGTGCTGGTCAGCTCCGAGTTCGGCCGCACCCCCAAGCTCAACGGCACGAACGGCCGCGACCACTGGCCGCGCGTCTTCTCCGTGGCGATGGCCGGCGGCGGCGTGAAGGAAGGCTACGTGCACGGCGCCTCCGACGCCCTCGGCGGCGAGCCCGACCGCGACGCGGTGGGCCCCGAGGACCTGGCCAAGACCATGTACCGCGTCCTCGGCATCAACGCCGACA
>JACCDP010850318.1_pt1 | contig 20935 bp, 26 predicted proteins | sample 7445841 | NCBI WGS metagenome assembly JACCDP01 (sample SAMN15323441, study PRJNA562643) | freshwater metagenome | isolation source: river surface water | place: USA:Blue River Watershed | collected 2017-08-17
ATAAATGGCTCTAACCGGATTGAGCAATAGCCGTTGGCTATTGCTCGTTCTGCTTAATTCGGCCTTTATTCAAGCCGGAGTTTATGTCGTCCGCCCGATGGTCAGTTATCGCGCACTCGAGCTTGGGGCCGATGCCGCACTGGTGGGAATCATCGGGTCAGCCTTTGCAATTGCGCCTTTGATTTTTGCAATTGTGATGGGTAAGTGGGTGGATCGCGGCAGGGACGGCACAGCTTTATTGATTGGCTCCAGCATCTCAATGCTGGTCACGATAGTGCTGGTTTTGATTGAGTCGCTTCCCTTCTTGTTTATCGCCATGCCACTGCTAGGAATCGGTCACCTGTTTGCGATGCTCGGGGGTCAAACCATGATTGCGAATCGTTCCGAAGACAAAAGGTATGAGAGAAACTTCGGGCTTTTGACTTTCTACGCTTCGGTCGGCCATGCGGTCGGTCCGTTTGTTGGCGGTATTTTGGCCGATCGCGGGGGGATTGAAGTCGAAGAGAATTCTGCCCTAGCCTTCGCGATTGTCTTATTTATTCTCGCCGCTCTGAGCGTTGTGCCGCTGGCTCGAAAGGGAAGAGTTATTCAAAGTAATGAGGTGCTTAGTGGGAGTGCGGTGAAGAAGGTGCTTTCAGTTAAGGGCTACAAATCCGCAATCTTTGTCGCGGGTTCCTCAACGGCTGTTGTGGATGTCATTCTCATTTTCCTTCCTGTTTTGGGAAGAGAGCTTGGTTTCGGCTCTTCCCAAATCGGTTTGTTACTTGCCATCAGAGCCGTGGCTTCCATGGGGGTAAGGGTTGTGCTCGGGAGAATTTCAGATCGATTTGGAATGAAGTTCATCCTCAACGGTGGAGCGCTAGTCACAATGCTGGGAACAATAGCCCTGGCATTCATATCGGACTTTGTCATTTTGGCAATCGCTATTGCCATAACGGGATTCGCTATGGGGATTGGTCAACCTGCAACCATGGCCTGGGTATCCAGGATCTCCTCGCCAGAGCACCGGGGTCTAGCAATATCCATTCGCCTGACATCAAATCGATTGGGGCAGGTTTTGGTGCCAGCGGTTGCTGGAGCAATCGCCGGCGCGGGCATCGGGTCGGTGTTTTTCCTACTTGCCGCTCTGCAGGCAGCTTCAATTATTGTTACCGAGCGAGCACTACCACCTCGCAGTTAGTTCAGAGATTCCAGCAGCTCTCTCATTTGTCCAATCTGCTCAGTCTGAGAATCAATGATTGAGTTGGCCAAGTTCTTCACATCGGGATTATCTGAAGAGGTCACCATCTGCGTCATTTCGATTGCACCTTCATGATGGAGAATCATGCCCTCTAAAAACAGTCTGTCAAACTCTGCATCTTTCGCCTGCTCGAGCTCCTTCATCTGATCCGCGCTGAGCATCCCGTCCATCTGGTGATCATCGTGTGAGTGGTCGTGACCACCCGTTGTCCCCAGCCACTGAGACATTAGGTCTATCTCATGGTGCTGCTCCTCGTCAATCAACTTTGCAAGAGCAAGAATGTCTGGGTTTTTAGTGTTCTTCTCTGCCAGGTGTGACATCTCTACAGCTTGGTTGTGATGGGGAATCATCATCTCGAGAAACATCTTGTCCACGCTACTGAGTGTGGCGGTAGCGTCAGAGACTGCGGCTTGAGCACATCCGGTTAGTGCTAACAAGCTAAGTGAGACTAAGGTAGCGATTTTTCTAAGTGGTGATTTCATTTTTCTCCAGGGCAAAGTCTATTTGCTCTTTCTTCCACCCGAACGTGGAGGTTTGAGTCCCAGCCACATGCTTTTTGGTTCAATGTATTTTGGGGGTCTTTCCTTATAGATCTTTTTGAAGACCCTTCTTCCCGATAGGTAGTGTGCCAGATTTTCCATGGCGACTCTTTGCTCTTTTTTTGGGAGATACTTCTGGAATAGCCTGGCGGTTTGTTTGGCCCAGGGGTCTCCGTGATAACCGCTGGAAAGCGCATGTCCTAGCTCATGCAGCAGGGTTTCTTTATCGAAGTGGCAGAGGAACATTGACTTATCCTCGTGATCCCACCATCCCATAGCATGAGGAATATCTCCTTTGAGATTGAAGTGAGAGTGAATTCGCACCCACTTGATTTTAATTTTTTCTTCTTTGGCCACCTTGCTAAGCAGTTTCAAAATCGGCTTCCACAGCACCCAGGCACGATTATCAAAAGAGGGGCTGGGCCTGACTTCAAATTGGAACTTGGTGGCCCAGCGAGGAAGCATGCGATAGCGCCCAGCTACCTTCATCTCTACTAATTGCTCGTCATATAAGTTGCCCACAGTTGAATCGTAGGTCGAAAGTCTGAGCGTTTGATAACCATTTCCACAACCAAAACCCGCTATTTATAGGGCCTCAACTTCGGCTAGAATGGGGGCTTCCAGCGCTCGTGGCTCAACGGATAGAGCATCTGACTACGGATCAGAAGGTTGGGGGTTCGAGTCCCTCCGAGCGCGCTAGCCGCCCATGACTGGTTGCTGTCATTCCAAGTTTTTGGGCTACGGCGTAATGGTCATCGTGAATCGACATCATCTTTTTGCTTAGCAGCTCAGTGAAGAGCAAAATTTCGAGTTCTTCTTTACTCCAACTCCCAAAATGCCTCGTCAGAACAGTGTGAACCTAGTCGAATGAGTCAGCCATTTTCGGCACCCCTTCATAGTTCTCACTCGACTACAAGGAGCCCTCACGATTCTTTTGACTCAAAAATATGCTTAGCAGAACTACCACTACGCCACCAACGCTTAGCAACGCAGAAATGACTAAGAGAAACCATTCACCAGGATTAGTTCTCAAGGCAGCTATACCGGCCTCTGAAGTTTCGAGGCCGAGATCCTCAAGGTACATGTATTCAGAAAAGCCACTCAACCAAATTGAATAACCTATCGCGACCCCGACATAGAGTGTTGTGAGTCCAATATTTCGTAACGATTTCAAATTAAGTCCAGCCTCCATACTAAGGATTGCAACGGTATAACGGAAGAGAAATAGACCAGTTGACCAAAGGGCGCCATGACTCCAGGTTGTATTCCGGAAGGCTGAATGGGAGTCCAGCTATGTGGCAATAGAACTGCTCTTGAATCGTGTTGGTCCAGCGCCATGATTGGCTACCAAGCTTGGTAACAACCTCATCTCTGTGTGCAAACCATGTGGCTGGCCCGGCCATTGTTACTCCCCATGCTGTTGGAGTCACATTTACTTTGTAGTCATTCCCGGAGACGATGGTAATCGACGGCCATCCATAGAGATCTAAACCCAACCAGGGGTCAGCCACGATGGGATACTCGTAGTTACCATTTTTGTGGTCAACGTGCTGAATCAATTCACCTTTAGCAACTTCAAACCAAGTATCAACAGTTTGACCCGAAGCGTCCAACGCCCATGGCGAGGAAATTCCGCCAAGCATCGTTCCCGAAGCGTTGAGAATGAGAGCCTCACCCGTATCAATAATCGACACTGTCGCTCCAGCGGGAATCAACAACTTAAAGTGGAGCTGGTCACTAGATTCGTTCGAATTGATTACTGCTGCAGTTTGCACCGATCCGTCTGATTTTGGCACTGGGATGTAGTCCACCCCGGCCGCGTCAGAGATTACTCTGAAGTTCGCCCCGCGAAACTGAACCATTTTCTCTAGTTTCGGATTTTTGACCTCGAGCGTCAGACCTCGTTCGCTAGAACTAAAAAGGCGTCCTTGTTTCTCGATTTGTGTCGGTCGCCCAATTCTGCTCTGATTCTCAAATACTTCTGGTGCTGCACGAAGTACGGCCTCAAGCGACCTTGTCTGTGTGTCAGCTATCGCAGCTTGAAAGCCCCCTATTGAAATAACCGTCGCGAGTAATAAGCCGAAAAAGCGCTTTGTTTTCATATTTCCCCCTAATGGCATATCTACATATGTAGATTTACTCTACTTTAGCTCTTGGAAAAAGAAAAAGGGGAAGTAAAGCCACGAGCCAAAATGGGCTGATGAACAAAGCCACAATCAATACGGCCGCACCGATCTTCCAGTTGTCGAGGAACCTCCGCACCATCAAGACCATTGAAAATTTGAGGGCCTCTCGCCAGAAGGCCCGACGCTCGCTGGCGGTGAGGCTTGGTTCCGCCAGTATCGCTGCCCACTCCTCAACGTACCTTGAGCTCAACTCGGAGCTGCATCCTAGGAAAAAGAGCCTTAGCCAGAAGCGCGTTGTTTTCAATTGTTTGCCAGCCCAGGCAGTCCTTTTTTCGGGGGGGAAACCTTTCTAACTTGAGGCTCACTGATCTGCCTGGGAGCCAGTTCAATCGACTCTAGGGGTGTTGGAGTCAGCCTGTAGATTCTTCTCCTAGCTCCCGGCCTTGAAGGTTCTGATTCCCATTCGCTCGTTACCATTCCCAACGCCTCCAATCGGGCAAGAATGGGATACACACTCCCTGACGGCAAGCCAGTTTCTCTAATGATATGCAGTCCCCAGATTGGCTCTGGACTTGAACCTAAGGTCTCAAGTACCCTCAAAGTGGCGGGACTCATTTTTCGACTAGGGCTCACAAAAGCATGATACGGCAGACGCGAGAACTTAGGCTCCAAATAGCATGGACCGCATAGTCAGGGCAGCACCAAGACAACAGGGGACGTGTGTTTAGGACGTATGAAATTCCAGGGGTTTTCGACGAGCTAGACCTCGAGCAACCAGTTCTGCGATATTTCAATTTAGTGAAGTTTTTCGATCTGATTGAGACTCGCAGTCTCTACTTTGCAGATCCCATTTCTCTAAACGATGAAATGGAGGGTGAGGTAGGAGATTACAATCACACGCACCGTCCTGAGGTCTATGCGGATACACCGGGACTGCTTGAACAACTGGCTGATGTTGACCGACTGGCTAAACGCTACGCGCTAATCTCTTCTTGGTCTATCGGCAATAACGAGGATTTCCTCATGAGCTCAACATACGGGACTCCACCACCGTGCATAGTTGTCCATACCACTTGGGGTGACCTTCGCAAATCGCTTCTTGGTGAGATTCCTATTTATGGGGGCCCAGTGCGATACACAGATGTTCACAACACATGGATCGGCGAAGACACCCTATTTCGGTGGCATATGCAGAAGAGAACCAGGTTTGAAGGAGAGAAAGAGCTTCGGCTAATTATCGCCTCGCCAGGTCATTCATTAGCAAAGTCAGATAGGCAACCCGTTGGTCACAAGATTGAAGTGGACCTCGATACTTTGCTGGGAAGCGTCAGTGTGGTTGGAAAATTCTTGCGTTCTAGCACCTCGGAAGCCATCAAGGCCTACCTTTTGTCTAGAGGTATTGCGGTACCGGTTATAGAGATTCACTAGATTATTCGCTTTACTAAATCGTTATCGCTACGTCCCGCTAATCAAAGTCTACATATGTAGACTTTATGTCGGGGACATCGAGTCCCTCAAATAAGCAAGGGGGAACAAATGAGTAAGAAAATTGAAATCGGAAAGAAGGTGGCAATTGGGGCTGTCATTGCGACAGCCCTAGTCGGCATAGCTGTTAGTCCGGCAGTAGCTGGTAATCAGATTTACTGTTCGGGATCTTGGGTCTGTGTTTACAAGAACAGCTATTTTGACGTACCACTGGGCTACCGGACTGCGGGCTTTAGCTTGCAAAACATCAGTGCTGCCAATGACAATGAAGTGTCGTCATGGGAAAATCGAACCTCGACAGATGCTAGGTGGTACACCGGTTCGAATGGCTCTGGCACATGCCACACCATGGCAAGGTTCTCAGAGCTTGGCTACATGAATCCCTTCACCCAAAATGACCAAATGTCCTCATGGGCTGGGAACGGTGGCTGCTAGGCACTATCCAGTGATGCAAATGAACTCGTACATCGTCAAAGCCAAGGGTCTGAGCAAGCAATACCAGACTCCAGTTGAATCAATTGTTGCTGTCAATCAAGCAACCTTTGCCATTGATCGTGGTGAGTTTATTGCCTTGATGGGACCGAGCGGCTGCGGAAAGTCGACGCTGCTCGGTCTCATTTCGGGTATTGTCAACCCTACTGTGGGGTCGGTCGAGGTTCTTGGCTTCGACTTTACTGAAAGACCTGAGGATGCAAAAGGTAGATTTCGCCTAGCAAACATTGGAATGGTCTTTCAAGAACACAATCTAATTAGTGAGTTCACATCGATTGAAAATGTGATGCTCCCGCTAGAAGTCTTAGGCGCACCTCGGCAAGCTGCCAAATCACAAGCTTTGGACGCTCTTCAACGTGTCGGCATGTCTGTCAAGGCAAAGGCCTTCCCGGACCAATTGTCCGGCGGGCAGAAGCAACGGGTCGGAATCGCAAGGTCTCTAGTTGGAGACAAGAAATTGGTGCTCGCCGATGAGCCTACGGGCTCGTTGGATTTTGAAAACAGTAAAAACGTGTTCGAGCTATTCCGGTTGATGGCGGCTGATGGTCTAGCGGTGTTAGTTGCGACGCACGACGAGAGCGTCCTGTCATATGCGACAAGGGTGATGCGCATGCGGGACGGGCAAATCATCCAAGATTCTGAATTGCGTGCTTGAGGTGCAGGTTGGTCTCGAAATGAATTTTCAGCTCAGCCTGATATCTCGCCTCATGAGATTGCGAGGCGCTCTGTGGTGGCTAACACCTGCAGTTGTCCCGCCCCTGATTCTGGCAATAGTTTTTGGTTTTCTGAGTCAACTCGAATTTCGGGAGCAGGACAGGGCTGAATTTCAATTTGGCAACAGAACCTCAGGCATTTATCTGAACGACTGGTTCCGCCCCTCATCTGCATCCATCAACGAGGATGTGGCGATTCAGGGTTTACTGAGCGGGAATGAAGACTCGCTTTGTGTCCAAATTGGAGGATTGATCGGGGTTCCTGGAGACTCCAGCGTTAGCGTCGGATTTCGTGAACTTTCCGATGGCTGCGAATTCAGTGACTTTGGGTACAACTTAACTTCAGGCTCATGGCCTAACTCGGCGAATGAGGCAGTCTCCACCGATGGGCTTTTTGAACTGGGTCAATCCATAGCTGGAGTGTCTCCCAATAATCTCCAGATAGTCGGGACCGTTACTAACAAGAATGACGTTTATGGGAGGACGCTGCTGCTGGCAGAGGGTACTTGGAAGTCCTGGGACATGGCATCTAACCAAACCCTGTTCCCTCGTCTGCAAGCTAGCTACACCGTCTTTGTAAACGTTGAAAACCCAGATTCTTTGAGAGACAAAATTGTTGATCTCGCAGAACAAGGCGGCCCTGCAGCAACAATTGAGTTGCAAGACGTCAGAGATCCCCGAACCACGCTTATCGAGAGATTCCCTTTTCTCTATGCTTGGATAATCTGGCCCGTCTCTTTTGCCTCGATTGCTATGGCATTGGCTCTTAGGGTGAGGTCGCTTCGGATCTCGACACAGAGACTTGTTGCTTACGGTTTGAGCCGAAGAAGAGTTGTTGGTGCGATCCTTGCAGGTGCCGGCATCTGGATCGCCGCCTCACTTTCAAGTGGATTGTTACTCGGTTGGGGCTTAGCTGGTTTACTGAGTCCCGTTGCCGTTATTGTTTCTGGGCACGCAGCGGGAGCCAATCCCTTTCCGCTAGAACTCGCGATTACTTTTTACTCGGCTCTAGCAATCGGCCTGTTGGTCATGGTTCTCTATACGTACTTGGCTCTAGGGCGGGAATTCAAAGTCAAAAGGGGACTCAAGCGAAGAAGTCCTGAGCGCGGATCCCACCTCAAGGCACTTCTTGGACTGAGCCTGGCTGCTGTTATAACCGTGACGTCGTTTCAAGTGAAAAATGTAAACGAGTTGTTTGGTTTGGTGTTTATCAGTGTGCTCACCGCTTGTTGGTTTATGCCAGAGCTAACAGCTCTGCTATCTCGGATACTCCCGAGTCAAAGCTTGCAAACAATTTACGCAGTGCGAAGAATGACCTCCGCAGATTCCAAATCTTGGATTGCGGCGGCCTCTGCAACCGTTGCTATTGGCCCATTCGTCGCCATAGCCATCTTGCTGTCCTCGTCAGTCGCTGATTCAAATGCTAATGAATTGCGTCCACCTCGAGAAGGGCAAGCGCTTTTTTACCCCTCCGGTACTCAGAGATAGATCAAGCAATCAAAGACCTTGTGGTCTCAAGTGTTGGCAGCGATGTCAGTTTGGTTCCGGTGTTCTCACCTGCAGATGATTTGGGATTTGGCCTAGTAGCAACCAGCGAAGGATTTGGTGCAGTCCAATCCATCGAGTCTGTTGGTGACTTAGAGACTTTGCTTGGCAGATCCTTGTCGAGGGAAGCTCAATCTGTCTTGGAAAGTGGCGGGGTAATCTGGACTAGAGAGGGTTTATCGAGGGAAGTCTGGAAATCCTCGGGAAATCCCCAAGACAGATTTGACTTAGAAGATTCTCTCTTTGAGGAGATCGAACCACGTTGGGCCAATGACACGGCAGGCTTTGTGTTGGTTTCAACCGTCGAAAATTTGGGACTCAAGAATTCGATCATGGTTTGGACAGCAAATGGCCTTGAGCCTTCCGACCGTCCATTGATAGCTGACGCCCTTATCAACAAAGGGTTTGATTCCAACTATATTCGTTTTCCAAGGGAAGAAAATCCGATCAGTTTGACGCCATTCCAACTAGGCATCGGGTCTGTTCTAGGTTTTATTGGCGCAACTTTACTTGCCGTCTCAATGCGCAGTAGTTCCAAGCAACTGCAAGCCTCATCGCACAACCTAATCACCCAAGGAGTGCCCCGAGCCTGGTTTAGGAGAGTTTTTGTAGCCGAGGTTGGGGCGCCAACTCTGATGGGTGGTCTTGTTGGCATTTTTCTGGCTTTCTTGGCGCTGCTAGCTGGGGTTCAGGCGTTGGGAATTGCATTAGTTATTCCTTTTGGGGCAATCCTGTCCTACACCTTTTTGTTGTTAGCCCTGTTCATTCTCATGATGTCGCTAACTGCATCTCGACTTTCAAGGTCGATGTCGTGAGCATCCGAGGAGGGCCCCATGATTTGTATAAGCCAATTTGAAATCGCATCCGCAACAGTCAATCCAATTGAGCAATTAAGTGAGAGAAAATGCTAAAAATCGTGTCTAGTGAGCTACCTGCAAACAGCGATCTAGCAAATATTCAACTGAGGGGGCAGGTGCTAGGAGATACAGTCGTTTCATCAGGCGTGGCTATTATTTCGGGCCAAGTTTGCGGTTCCTTGCGCGTGAATAGTGACTCAGAGGCCCACATCCACGGCCAGATCATTGGCGATTTGCAGGTCGAAGGGCGTGTTTACCTGCACGGGATGATAGCTGGACAAGCCCTAATTATGGGGGATGGACAACTTGAGCGAGCGCCGGGTTCGATAGTTGGAGGCAAAATTGCCTAGTGAGCACACTTTCACTTATACTTGCAATACTTACACTTACAAGTGAAATATAAAGGGAGAACCCGATGACCTCATTGTTGCTTGCAGGAAACGATCTCGTAATTGAGAAAGAAGCCCATGTTGAATCGCAGAGGATTTTGCAGAGCTCGAAAGATGTTGACCGGATCCAATTTCTGGTCGATCTAGAGGATGGTCGTCAAGTTGCCTTGTCGCGATCGACGTCTGCCCTTCTTGAGGCGGTTTTGCACGTTGCGGCCAAGGGGGGGAAAGTGACTTTTACGACGCTCCCTTCTGAGATGACAACTGCCGCTGCCGCCGCATTGCTTGGTATTTCAAGACCGACCCTCATGAAGAAGATTCGTGACAAAGAAATCCCAGCGCACAAAGTGGGTTCTCACACAAGGGTAAAGACCGATGATCTGATGAAGTTCAAAGCCACGAGGAATGCTAAACAGAAGAAGGTATTTGCCGATCTGCGAAAGATGTCTGAGGTCCTCGAGTAGATGGAAGTACAAAGGGTTTTTCTTGACGCAAACATCCTGTTCTCGAAGACGCTTCGGGATTGGTTTTTCATGCTGCGCATGGAAACGGGCGGGGACATGTTTACGTTGATAACTTCCGAGGATGCGTTAGTTGAAGCCCAGTACTCATTCAGAAAGCGCAACCCTGAAGTCTCTGGACGTGCGGTTACCAACATCAGAAAGAAGACAGCCGAGTTTTGTGACGACGTGATCGAGGATTACCCCGGGAAGGCCAGCGGACCCTTCTTAGACAGATATGATCTCCACATTCACTCAGCGGCGCTCGCTTCAGGCTGCCACATGCTTGTTACCCAAGATAAAGGGTTTCTAGAGTTGCCTGAAGAGCAGAAGGATGGGCTAGAGTACGAAATTCTTTCACCGGATGAGTTCTTAATTCTCCTTGATGATTCGGCTAGTCAGTTTGTATCCAGCGTCACAAAAAAGCAATCGGCTTATTGGGTGAAAAGCCGTTCAGAAAGTAAGACACGGGTTGCGGTGAACCTAGAAACTGCTCTCCGAAAAGGCGGATGTCCTAATTTTGCCGCTCGCGTTCGCCGTCACATGAAGGATCTTGCGGGGGCAAAATAGAAAAGTAACTAGAAACCTAGAGGAGCCGCGAAAATTGGGTATGTCGGCTAGGAAGGTAAATTTCAAACTAGTTGGGGGCAAGTTATGGATGCATCTGAGCCAAGGGATTCCGCGGCAGGGCCGAGCGACGCAGACAGGCGGAGCAAGCAAACCAAGTATGTAATCGCCAGTGCCACAAAACAAAGAAATCCAGGAGGCAAGAACAACGAGGGAGCGGCTTCATTAGAGAACTTGCCGCGTGACCTGAAGGGCTCCCCAAGGACTTACATAAAGCCTTTAGATGAACTCTTGACAAATCAGCACCTTCTTCTCAGGGCCGCAAGACTCACAAAGAGCGAGCTCACTGCACTGGAAAAGCCAGGTGAAATTGCAAAGCAAACGCTTGCCCAGTCCCCTTACAGGGGTGTGCTCAGAAGGAAAAACCTAGACGCCGACCTGTTTCTGGGCCTCTTTATGCATAAACACGATGCCATCAGAGAAGCTGTCAAGGGAGTTACAACCAAGGATCAATCAATTAGGCGTCGAGAGATAGGGGAAATTTACGATATGGAACAGGCAAAGTTCCTCCAGAACTTGTCTGACCACTGTGAAAATCCAGTTGAGCTATCTCCTCTCGATCAGCAACTTACCGTCTCAGTCCTCTCTCCTGCCTCGACGGGTCTAATTTTCCAGAGCCTCCATGTACTCGCCTTTGCTCATTTCGAGCATTTCTTTGCATCTCTGACCCGTGCCGTATTGCGTCAGCGAGATGAGCTGCTCGGGGAGCTCAACGAAACCTTTACATGGGCTCAGATCCGGGATCAAGAATTACTTCACACCACAAAGAAGAGACTGATTAGTAAAACGACGGGAAACCTACTGCGACAGTCGATGAAGCATTGGATCGATTGGTATGCACGGAAGAACAAGATGCGAATCAGCAATCAGCTGAGAATGGAATGTGAAGCGCTCTACGAGTTTCGGAATTTGTTCGCACATGAACTGAGCGTGAAAGCGCTATACACGCAGTTCGCAAATTACGATCTCATTGAACGCGTTTGCGATTCCTTGGCTACCCTTGCAGCCTTCATGACGGAGAGCGCCGTTCATGCAAGTCGCACGGAAGGAGGAAAAGAGCTGTTCTATTCAGGCATGACGAGGTGGGAGGTTCAAATGATTGATCAATCCCGCCTAAACGTAGCGGAACAAATGTGCTTGATGGCCCTGGAGCAGCACCCGGCACCATCGTCCATTGAGCAGCATCGAGTCAATTCCTGGATCGTGGCCAAGAGGAAAAGTGGCCTAACTTCGATTCTTAATCAAATTGAAGGCTGGGATGTAGAGCAACTTGATCCGGTCTTTGGTCTGGCAAAACTTGTCTTACTTGACAAGAGAGTTGAGGCCAGGACGGAGGCCAATAGGCTCATGAGCGAGGGGTTCCTTATTCAAGAGGACTGGGATTCATGGCCGTTGTTTGATGAATTGAGATCTGAGGACAAGGGATGACAGTCAGTGAAGATTCCGGTGAAATAACTCGAGCGAATAATTGGACGTTCGTTAAGTTGAAGTTGCTGGCAATACAAGAAACCAAGAACGCTCGAGTAAGACGTCAATTCAAAGCGATTGGAATTGACAACTATGAGGTGTCTGCGCCCGAGTCATGGAACTTGTAAATCAAATGAAGCATCAATGGGGAGGTAGAAATTGAGAGATCTTTGGTTCACGAGAGATCTGCCAGTTCTTGAGGTAGTTGTCGATCAATTTGAGATAAACGATCGGCCGCTACTCGGCCTACCCCGGATTGCCGAGTTGTCTGGCATCGAAATAACCGCTGTGGGTAAAGCATGCTTGAATCTCCAGAAGGCAGGGCACATCGATTTGGTGACTGCTATGAGTGGCTCTGATCACAGTCACTGGTATGTAAAAGATGTATCTTCTGCCGCGCTCGTGGCGACAGGTGCGTGGCCATCAGCTGAGAGCCTTTCTAGGGCCATTATCGAAGAATTGATGCGAACTTCGGATGGTCAGGGCGACCAGGATGCACAAGGTTGGTTTAAGAAAATCCTGTCTGGTGCTGGAGAGGTATCAAAGGAGGTTTTTACACGAGTAATGACCGAAGCAATAATTCGAGTGCTGACTCCAGGTCGTTAGCCTCAGACGAAACATTCTTCCGTTTATATTCCGTTCAATGCACGGAATCGGACGGAAACGGACATATCTGCGAAGGGGGGCTTGACTAATGAAATACTGGGGTACATTGCCACTGCCACTAGATATAGAGGTTTTGCAACATAACTACGGATCAGAAGGTTGGGGGGTTCGAGTCCCTCCGAGCGCGCGAACCCGCCAAGAATTTCACGACTTGGCGGGTTTACTATTTCTGTCTTTGAATGGCCGATTTCGCTTATTAGGGCAATGCAGAGACTCGAACTACCTCTTGAAAGCCAAGACTTCCGCTCGGCGCGGGAGGCTTGTTGATGCTCCGATTTTTGTTACTGAGATCGAGGCCGCTACCACAGCGTCAGATATGGCGTTATTTATCTCAGCGCCCTGAGAAATTAGGGCACCAAGATAGCCAGCAAACGCATCCCCAGCAGCTGTTGTGTCTAGAGCGTTGACCTGAGGTGCAGGGAAGTGAGTTATTCCCATTTCAGTCACAGCGTAAACACCGTCTTTACCAACAGTGATAGTTGCCATCCCCACGCCTCGATCAACAAACCATTTCCCTGCTGCCATTGCTGACTTTGCATCAGTCACTTCGATTCCAGTCAGTGTTTTCGCTTCTGATTCATTGGGAGTCACAATGTCAATTCCGTTCCAAGCGGAGTTCTCGAGCTTCATCGCCGGAGCAGGATCCAATATGATCACTGCACCATTTGCTTTTGCCAGATTGATTGAGTGCTGGTTCAAATCCCAGGGTATTTCAAGTTGCAATAGGACAACAGCTATGTCAGGACTTGTTCTGAACGCTGTATCAATTTGGTCTCGGTTGATTTTTGAATTTGCAAGAGGCACGATAACTATGTTGTTGTCTCCACTGTCTCCAACTCTGATGTGAGCAATGCCCGTCGGACCCTCGACACTCCTTATGAATTTTGTTTGGACACCAAATCCCTGCAGAGTTTCCTTTGCGAAGCTGGAGAAAATGTCATCTCCAATGCAGCTAACCAGCGAGCTCTGGCTTTCAGCGAGCGCAGCCGCTATGGCTTGATTGGAACCTTTACCACCAAGGACGAGCTGGAAGTCATCACCAATAATGCTCTCGCCAATAGCTGGAGCAACCTTGGAATAGGCAACCAGATCAATACAGATACTGCCGACAACCATGACTTTCCCAGTTGGCCGCGCTACCTTACGAAGTGACATCCTGCTCCTAAGGTTCAGTTGAGGGGTGAGTGGTGTGTTTAGGAACTCTGAAGGAGCGCCTCTGCGGTTCCTTCATCCATAATCAAATCAGATATGTATTTACCCGCAAGAGCCCCGCGGAGGCTCGGGATTCTTGAGATGCCCGAGACAACGCAAATCTTTCTGGGCACGGACCGGATGACATCAAGGCTAGGACCCGTGGATCGGCGATTCAGATCGATGTCATTTGATGATCCATCCGCCCTATAGAAGACGGTTGCTATGTCTCCCACAATCCCATTCGCATCCAGAGACTTTAGGTCTTCATTGTTTAGGTAGCCAGCTGAATAAACCTGGCTGGGAACTTCGGCGTGGTTGACTCCCAGTCCAAACAGGACAACATCCATCGACGCCTGGATGTCCAGGATTCTCTTGGTGCTTCGCTCCCGCCAGAGGGTTTCTTTGGCCGCCGGATCGTCAAAAAAGGCCGGGACAGGGAACTGCTCGACTGTTGCCCCAAATGCTTCGCCGAATCTTCGAAGGATTTCACCACTATATGTAACGCCTGTGGTGAAGGTGTTTCCGGCACCATTCAATTGGACCACTCTGGCTGCCTTGAGCGGCCTAGCTACCAGGTTTCTGCTCACAGCGGCCGTGGTTGAACCCCAGGCAACCCCCATGGTCATACCTGAGAAAAAGAAGGTGCTGAGCATGCGTGCAGCGGTCAGCGCAACTCTTTCCAGGCGATCTATAGGGGAGGCTGACTCGGCAACAGGCACCAGGTGGGCGTTCACCCCAAAGGTTGCCTGAATTTGATTGGCCATGCGACGCGGGGCGTCTTCGGGGGTGTGAATCTTCACCTCAACGATGCCTCTGTCCCGGGCCATCTGGAGAAGTCGGGAGACAGAGGATCTGGAAACCTTGAGTTCATCACCTATGGCATCCATGGTGAGGTCTTGAAAGTAGTAGAGCTGGGCGGCCCTGAGGGCCAGGCGGAGCCTAGAACCTTCGTTGATTTCCTCCAACATAACGAAAGTATTGCACATTTGCTCAACTTGGTTGGAAAGTCTGTCACCACAGGAAATCGGTCAATATCCTTCAGGTAAATGGACGGCCTGTCAGGAAAGCCCCAGGGTAAATGAGCAAAGACGCCTCAGCTTCGACTCGGATTGAGTCCTTGCGCATTAATCCAAAGTCTCAGGTCTTAGTAATCGGTGGGGGAATTAACGGTCTGGCCGTATTTCGAGACTTGGCCCTTCAGGGCGTCGATGTAGTCCTGGTCGAAAAAAACGACTACTGCTCAGGTGCTTCAGCGGCTTCTTCGCACATGATTCACGGCGGTGTTCGTTATTTAGAAAACGGCGAGATCCGTCTAGTAAAGGAATCTCTTCAAGTGCGTAATAGGTTGCTTGCAGCTGCCCCTCACTATGTCAAGCCGCTAAAAACTACTATTCCGATTTTTTCTGTCTTCTCAGGTTTGCTAAGCGCACCAATCCGACTTTTCACGCACTCACAAGGCAAGCCAAAAGAGCGTGGTGCGATCCTCATCAAGGTGGGACTAATTCTTTACGACGTGTTTGGTCGCAATGCCGGAACGTTGCCAAGACACCGCTTCCTGGGCAAAAGCAAATCGATGAAAGAGCTTCCTCACCTAAACAAAGATGTAAAGTTCACAGCGACTTACTACGATGCGGCCATGGAGAGCCCAGAGAGACTGGCTCTAGAAGTCCTGTTTGATGGTCTGGCAACTGGCCAGAATGCCAGAGCGTTCAACTACGTTTCAGTTGCTTCAATGGATCAAGGCGGAGTCAAACTGAAAGATGAAATTACTGGGGAATCCATTAATTTTTCCGCACAAGTAATAGTGAATACCACCGGACCTTGGACCGATCTCACAAATCAGTCTCTTGGTTACAGCACCTCTTACATGGCAGGAACTAAGGGCTCGCACATAGTCCTTGACAACCAAGAGCTATTTGAGGCCTGTGACAATCGTGAAATGTTCTTTGAAAATCAAGATGGCCGCATTGTGCTGATGTATCCGATTCTTGGCAAAGTTCTTGTGGGCACGACTGACATTCCTCACGACATGAGGCTCCCTGCAGTTTGCACAGACGAGGAAGTTGATTATTTCTTCAAACTCGTATCTCACGTGTTTCCACACATCGAGCTAGATCAGAATCAGATTGTTTACAGATACTCAGGAGTCAGACCGCTGGGCGCCAGTGGGGACATCAACCCTGGAGTAATTTCGCGCGATTACAGAATTGTTAGAACATCCGCAGAAAACGAGACTCCCGTTTTGAGCCTGGTTGGCGGTAAGTGGACCACTTTCAGAGCTTTGGGAGAACACCTCAGCGGCGAGGTCCTGAAACTTTTGGGAGTATCCAGAAAAGTATCAACTGCAAATCTTTCTCTCGGTGGCGGTAAGGGATTTCCGACAGAGTTGGCAGCTCAACATGCTTGGGTGGAAAAGCATCGTCAAAGCGTTGGAAAGGAACGAGCACTTCAGCTACTGCTTCGTTATGGCACTAGGGCGACAGCCATCCTCAATTTGATTTCTGCTAAAGGCGAGAAGAAGTTGGCTTCGCATTCTGAATTCAGCGATACAGAAATTGAATACCTGCTTTCGTATGAGCAGGTTTGCAAAGTCGAGGACATAACCCACCGCAGGACAAACCTTGCCTTCACGGGTGAGGCAACGCCGCAACTTCTTGAGGAGCTGGCCGCCATAAGTTCACGGGTCCAGAGCTCAAAAGAAAGCTCACTTGGAGATTTTGTGCAGCAAAAAGCAGTCAAGGCTGGGGGTAGATAATGCCGAAGTTAGTTTTGGAAAACGTGCGCTACACACAAGATTCTGAAGATTTTATTTATGACTTTTCAGCCGAATTTAATTCCGGCATAAACCTGCTGATTGGCCCCACAACAGCTGGAAAGACAACTCTTATGAGACTTATTGCTGGCCTAATGAGTCCCACTTCAGGATCTATTCAGCTTGATGGCTCGGACCTAACCAAGGTTCCAGTCAGGGACAGGTCGGTTGCTTTCGTGTACCAGCAGTTCATCAATTACCCTTCGCTATCTGTTTTTCAAAACATAGCCTCGCCACTACTTGCCACAAAAAACAAGCCAAGTAAACAGGAGATTAAATCCAGAGTTGAAGAGGTTGCCGAGCTCCTTGGCCTTACGCCTTTCCTAAAGCGCAAGCCATCCGAGCTTTCAGGTGGACAGCAACAGAGAGTAGCTATTGCAAGGGCGTTATCCAGAAAGGCTGACATTGTGCTTTTGGATGAGCCGCTGGCCAACCTGGACTACAAGCTCCGCGAGCAGTTGCGTAGTGAACTCCAAAGCATCTTTGCAAAGGACTCTTCCATAGTTATTTATTCGACTGCTGAACCGTCCGAAGCTTTAGATTTTGCTACTGAGACTTTTGTGTTGAATGAAGGATCCTTGCTTCAATCTGGCAAGGCCCTGAATATTTACCAGAGACCCGTTTCCGTGTCGGCAGCGATTGCAATGTCTGACCCACCAATCAATCTCTTGCGTTCAAGAATTGATGCGGGCACCGCTACATTCGGAAACTCATCGTTCAAATTCACAAGGGGGGACGTTGCTGATTCTTCAAAGGGCGTGACCTTGGGAATACAGCCCGGAAAAATTGTCCTAGAGCAGCCTTCACCCTCAAGTGTTTCATTCAAGTGTCAGGTGATTCTTGCTGAACTTACAGGAAGCTCAACCTTCGTCCACGTCACCATCGAGACCGGTGAACAGCTAGTTATCGAAATTGAAGGGTCGAAAGCTTTTGAGCTTGACGAGTCGATAACTGCTTATTTTGATCCGAATGATCTCTACGGCTTCGACTCAAGTTCAGGCATGGCTTTGTTCTTTCCGATTGGAGGTGGGCGTAATGGCTGATATTCGCCTCGAAGGCATAGCGCACTCTTATGACGGTGGCAAAACTTACGCGGTCAGACCGATAACCATGACTTGGGAGGACGGCAAGGCTTATGCTCTGCTAGGCCCCAGCGGTTGTGGAAAGACCACACTTCTCAACATCGCGTCTGGTCTTCTCAAGCCATCTGAGGGAAGAATCTTCATCGATGGTAAAGACGTGACCGATCTGCCAACGGATCAGAGAAATATCGCACAGGTATTCCAGTTCCCAGTTCTCTACGACACGATGACAGTTCGAAAGAATCTTGAGTTTCCGCTGAAAAATAGAAGGCTTTCGCGAGAAGAAATCACAAAGCGAGTCACTGAAATATCGTCACTGCTCGGCCTCGAGGACAAGCTGGATATCAAGCCCTCCAAACTTCGCTCCGATCTTCAGCAGATTGTTAGCCTTGGGCGCGGATTGGTTCGCTCTGACGTTTCGGCCATTCTTTTTGATGAACCGTTGACAGTGATTGATCAGAACTTTAAGTGGACTCTGCGCAACCGACTCAAGAGATTGCAGTTGTCGACTGGAGTCACGGTTGTTTACGTCACGCACGACCAGACTGAAGCTCTTACCTTCGCCGACGAAGTTTTGGTGATGGATCAGGGCAACCTGGTTCAGGTAGGAACTTCAGAGAAGTTGTTCCTAGAACCCGAGCATGAGTTTGTCGGATACTTCATTGGCTCTCCCGGAATGAACTTCTTGGAGGTGAGCGCCAGTTCCTCTGTCCTATCGCTCAACGGCGAACAGATTGGAACAGCCAGTAAGCCAGGCTTGGAGGGAACCCTTCGGCTGGGGGTTAGACCAGAGTTCTTGGTGCCCGGTGGCAGGGGCGATGTTGAATTCCAAGTTGAACGCATCGAAGACCGCGGTGTTTACAAGCTCGTGCACTTGAGCAAAGCCGGCTTCCAGCTGATTGCCAAGGTTGACGAAAACTACACAGCAACCGTTGGCAGCAATGAGTTCTTTACCTTTGCGCCTAACCGAGCGTTCGTCTTCGACGGCAACAAGCGGGTAATTGCAACGGTAGCTCCAATGGCGAAAGCGAGGAATTAGAGATGGATACCAAGAGAAAAAATAATAAAGCCTGGTTCCTCGTCGCGCCGGTTGTGTTTGTCGTTGCCTTCACGGCAATTGTGCCGCTGATGGCTGTTGCCAACTACTCGCTGCAAGATATTCAAGGGTTTGACAACCGCCTTTTTGTTGGATTGGACTTCTTCAAGCTGGTGGCAACCGATCCAAATATCCAAAGCGCATTTATGCGCAATCTTTGGCTTTCGGCTCAGGTTCTATTGATTCAAATTCCATTGGGAATTTTTATTGCCAAGCTCATGCCCAGATCAGGCTGGAAAGCTTCAGCGGCTTTAGTGGTTGTTGCGATACCACTGATCATTCCCTGGAACGTAATCGGCACAACCTGGCAAATTTTCACCCGGAGTGATATCGGACTCGGAGGAGTGCTGGCGAACCTATTCTTCCCCTACAACGTCACCGCCTCTCCGCTGGACGCTTGGGTGACAGTGATAATCATGGATACGTGGCACTGGACCCCGCTGGTGGCTCTTCTGGTTTATGCAGGTCTTCGTTCCATACCTCAGGCTTACTACCAAGCGGCTGCAATCGATAGCGCATCGGGCATGTCCATCTTCCGCTTTGTTGAACTTCCAAAACTTCGCCGGGTGCTGCTTATAGCAATCCTTCTTCGATTTATGGATTCGTTCATGCTCTACACGGAGCCGTTTGTTGTCACGGGCGGTGGTCCGGGGGACGCAACCACGACACTTAGCATTCTGCTGACCACTATCGCTGTCGGACAGTTTGACGTCGGTGTTGCTGGCGCATTTTCGCTGATGTACTTCCTGTTTATCCAAATCTTCTCCTTTATTTTCTTCACGGTTTTGACTATTGATGAACGGCCTGGAGCTACAAAGGTGACTAAACCTAAGAAGAAGCTTTTTGCTAAGGCGGGGGGAGAGACAAATGGCAACTAAGTCCGAAATCACAGCAGCTGGGAAGAAGAAGTCCCGCTTCTACTTTGATGTCAGAAGCTGGCTCTTCTGGTTAATCATGGCAATCTGGGGTCTACCAGTTGTATGGCTAGTCTCAATGTCACTGCGCGACAACGCAGACATACTCTCAGAATTTGCAGTAATTCCAACCAGCATTTCCCTGAACGGATACATCGAATTCTTCAGTGATCCAAGCTGGATTGGTTCCTACATGAATTCGGTCACTTACACCTTGCTTAACACGGTGATGTCTTTGCTGGTGGCGCTGCCTGCCGCCTACGCTTTCAGCAGATACACATTTTCGGGGGACAAGCACCTATTCTTTTGGCTTCTGACCAATCGAATGGCACCTGCCGCCGTGTTCCTGCTTCCCTTCTTCCAGTTCTATCAATCCCTCGACCTGTTTGATACAGCTTTTGGTGTTGCTTTAGCACACATGCTCTTCAACGTTCCACTTGCAGTTTGGATTCTCGAAGGCTTTATGTCTGGCGTTCCCAAGCAGCTAGATGAAATCGCTGAAATTGATGGCTATAAGTTTGGAAGATTCTTCCTGACCATCTTTGTTCCGATGATTCGCTCGGGAATCGGAGTCACGGCATTCTTCTTGTTCATGTTTAGCTGGGTGGAGCTCTTGATTGCTAGAACTATCACCGCCACCCAGGCTAAGCCAATCGCTGCGCAGATGACCAGAACGATTTCAGCATCAGGAATTGACTGGTCTTTGCTTTCTGCCGCTGGCGTGATGACTATCGTGCCTGGAGTGATTGTTATTTGGTTTGTTAGAAATTACATAGCCAAGGGCTTTGCGTTAGGACGTGTCTAAAAATGTTTGATTGGATTCCCTGGACAGCTCCGGTTGCCTTCGTATTTGTCGGAGTCTTTCTAATGATTGCTGGCTTGACGATTTGGGGCCACTTCCGTCCTCCTGTGCGTCGCAAGGGATTTCTAGGAATCGTCACTGATCGCAGCGAGAGGGTTTACATAGCAATCATTTCCTTCGCACTAATCATGGTTATCTCTTTTGCCGTGGTGGATAGTGATACAGGTTTGTGGGCAATTGGGGCCCTATTGGTTTCGGTGGTGATTCTCATATGGGGATAGGTAAAGAATTCGATGGGCAAGATATGTTCATCGATGCAAGGCCAGGAGTATTGGGTCTTGAAGATGTCGAGGAGACTAAATCAGCCCCCTCGTCAATGGCAAAGCGAA
>JACCDP010385125.1_pt1 | contig 20927 bp, 17 predicted proteins | sample 7445841 | NCBI WGS metagenome assembly JACCDP01 (sample SAMN15323441, study PRJNA562643) | freshwater metagenome | isolation source: river surface water | place: USA:Blue River Watershed | collected 2017-08-17
GCGCCGCGCGATAATCGTCGAGCTTCTTGGCGAGCTTGGCGTCGGAGAGGGCCAGCACCGCGGCGGCGCCGAGGGCGGCGTTGATCGCGCCGGCGCGGCCGATGGCGAACGTATGCACGGGGATGCCGGCGGGCATCTGGACGATCGAGAGGAGCGAGTCGATGCCGTCGAGGGACTTGGACTGGACGGGTACGCCCATGACAGGCAGCGAGGTCATCGCGGCGACCATGCCGGGGAGATGGGCCGCGCCGCCGGCGCCGGCGATGATGACCTTGAGCCCGCGGCGACGGGCGGCCAGGGCGTAGTCCTTCAGCTTCAACGGCGTACGGTGGGCGCTGACGACCTCGGCCTCGAAGGCGACGCCGAGTTTCTTGAGGGTGTCGGCGGCGTTGACCATCGTCTCCCAGTCGGACTGGGAGCCCATGATGATGCCGACCTGAGGGGCGGAAGAAAGCGCGCGAGCCATGGCCGAAGCGTGTCGGAGCCGCCCCCGCCTGTGAAGCCCGAAGCGAAAAAACTACGCCGTGAACGGCACGTATTCGGGGACGAGGCGGCGGATGCCCAGCTTGCAGGCGGCCGGGTCGAGCCGGAGGAGTTCGGCCACCTGGGAGCGCAGGGCGTCGGGCGGCAGGGACGTCTCGGACGAGGCCACGAAGCGGAAGACGCGCGGGTGCGTCGTCGGACGGAACTGCTCGCCGTCGCACCGGAGCTCCTCGACCAGCTTCTCGCCCGGGCGCAGGCCGATGATGCGGATCTCGATGTCCGTGTCCGGGCGCAGGCCGCTGAGCTCGATGAGCTGACGGGCCACGTCGATGATCTTGAGCGGCTCGCCCATCTCGAGGACGAGGATGTCGCCGCCCTGGCCGAGCGTCGCGCTCTGGAGGACGAGGCCGACCGCCTCGGGGATGGTCATGAAGTAGCGCTTCACGTCCGGGTGCGTGACCGTGACGGGTCCGCCCGCGGCGATCTGTCGCCGGAAGATCGGGATCACCGAGCCCGATGAGCCGAGCACGTTGCCGAACCGCACGGCCATGAAGCTCGTCCGGCCGCCGGCGCGGGCCTGCAGGGAACGGAGCATGAGTTCGGCGAGGCGCTTGCTCGCCCCCATGACGTTGGTGGGGTTGACCGCCTTGTCGGAGGAGACGAGGACGAATTTCTCCGCGCCGTGCGCGGCGGCGAGATGCGCGACGACCCAGGTGCCCTCGACGTTGTTCTTCAGGGCCTCGCCGGGCTGGGCCTCCATCATCGGCACGTGCTTGTGCGCGGCCGCGTGGAGGACGAGGCTGGGCCGGTGGGCGGAGAAGACCGCGGTCATGCGCGGCTCATCCGTGACGTCGCCGACGAGCGGCGTGACGAGGGCGCCGTAACCCGCGGCGATCAGCTCCTGCTCGGCCTGGTAGAGGAGCACCTCGCACTGGTCGAGGAGGAGCAGCCGGGCCGGGCCGTGCGCGGCGACCTGTCGGCAGAGTTCGAGCCCGATGCTCCCGCCGGCGCCGGTGACAAGGACGACGCGGCCCTTGACCATCGCGGCGATCGCGGCGTCGTCGAGCCGGACCGGTTCCCGGCCGAGGATGTCCTCGACGGAGATCGGCCGGATGTCCGAAGCGCGGACACGCCCGCCGGCGAGCTCCGTCATCGACGGGACCACGAGCACGCGGAGGTTGTTGGCGGCGGCGAGCGCGCTGACCTCGCGGATGCGGCGGACGCTCGTGGACGGCAGCGCGAGGATGATCTCGGTGACGCCGAACTTCTCGGCGAGTTCGCCCATCCGCGCCGGAGAACCGACGACGGGGACGCCGTGGATGTGCAGGTCGTGCTTGGCGACGTCGTCGTCGAGGAAGCAGACCGGCTCGAGGCCGTGGCCTCGGCGTCCGAGCAGGTCGGCGACCAGCTGGGCGCCCGCCTGACCGGCGCCGACGACCGCGATGCGCTCGACCACGCCCGCCGGCGAGCCGGCGACCCCGGCGAAGCGTTCGCGCAGGGCCCGGACCGAGACCCGGAAGCCGATGAAGAAGACCAACGACAGGTTGAAGTCGATCAGCGCCACGCCGCGCGGGAGGGCGAAGGCGTCGCCGGGCGTGCCGCCGCCGAGCAACGCCGGCAGCGCGAGCACGCCGAACGTCGCGGCCGCCAGGGCGAGCGTCATGCGCAGCGCGTCCGGCAGCCGGAAGTAGTAGAACACGCCGCGGAACTGGCCCCAGGCCGCCAGGAGCAGGACCTTGAGCGGCACCACCCAGAGGAGCGCGAGGGGGCGTTGGTCGGAAAGATAGGCCTCGAACGCCAGATGCTCCGCGGTGGTCGGTTCGTCCGCGCCGACGAACCGGAGCTCATAGGCGAACCACAGCGAGAGCGCGGCCAGCATCCCGTAGGCCGCGAAGAAGAACGCGGCGCGGGAAAGGCGGGAGGCGGGGGTGGCCATGGGACGCGAGGATGATTGGCCCGCGACGCCGATTATTCAATGACGATGCGGAAACCGAGGGCGCGGCTTTTCTCCCGCTTGAAGACCTGGCGGACCGGAAGGCCGGCGGCCGGAGCGGTGGCGGCGACGCCGCCCACCGCGGGCGCCCGGGTCTCCCCTTCCGCCGCGAACGCCCATTCTTCCACGTTGCCGAGCAGGTCATGGAAACCCGACGGACCGGGCTGCCCTGTCGCCACCGGTCGGGCGGCGACGCCTTCCGGGGCGGCCGCCGGCAGGCCAGCGGACGGCTTGGTCAGCTCGCCCGCCGCGGCCTGATACTCGTCGACGGTCGGCAGGCGCGCCCGGGCGCCGACGATCCAGCCGAACCGGCGGGCGAAAAGTTCGGCGTCGGCATAGGCGACGGATTCGACGGGATTGGCCTCCCGGCGCAGGGCGCTCGGATTGGCGTCCATCAGCGAAGCGTAGAGGCCTTGCGGGATCTCCGTCCGATACATGCGGACGGCGCGCCCGGGCAGCGGCAGGAGCTGGCGGTCGGCGTCCGGCAGATAACCGCGGATCGTCGCCGCATGGCCGGTGATGAATTCGAGTTCCTGGCGTTCTTCGTCCGCCGGGCGGAAGACACCCGTGCCCGCATCGGCGAGACGACGGGCGTCCGCGAGGACGGTCTCCGCGAGGCGGAGCGCATCGTCGGCCTGCCGGGCGCGCAAGGCCTGCCGCAGACGGCCGGCGTCGGCGCGCACGCGCACGATGTCGTCATGGAAACGCGCGAAGTTCAGGCGGGTCGCGATCGCCGCTTCCTGCGCGCGGTCGGCGAACTGGCTGCGCGGGTGCGCGGTGAGCAATCGGGCGAAGGCGTCGACGGCGTCCTGCCAGGCGCGGGCCGCGCCCGGCCAATCGCCTTTCGCTTCGGCGGCCTCGGCCGTTCCCTGGTGTCGGCGCACTTCGTCCCAGACCACGCCCGACGCCGCGGTCTCGCGGCGCACGGCCAGCTGTTCGGCGCGACCGAAGGCGGTGTCGCGTACGTCGCGGTAACGGGCGAGGAATTCGTTCTCGGCATCGAGGGCCGCGGTGAAACGCTCCGCGGCTTCGGCATAACGCCCGGCGGCGAAGGAACGCTCGGCCTCGGCCTCGAGCGTCCGTCCCTGCTGCCAGAGCGCCGAAGATTCGAGGCGCCGGAGGCGCGTGTCGAGCATCGCGCGGCGGCCCGAATCGGCCAGGCCGGAGAACTGCCAGCGGTCGGCGATCTCCTGCTCGCAGGCGACCGCGCGGCGGAGGCGGGCGGCGGCCGCGGCCTCGTCGGTCTTCGCCAAGGTGAGCGCGGCGGCCTCGAGCGCGGCGGATTCCTGCCGCAGGCGTTCGCCGCGCAGCAGGTGCAGGCGGCGGCGGAGCGACTGCAGGCGGGCGTCTTCGGTGCCGACGGCCTGACGGGCGGACTGATACTCCTCCTGCGCCTGCAGGGCCTGCTCCAAGAGGCGGAGGTCGTCCTCCGTGAGCTCGAATCGCACCTGCCGCACCTTCTCGAAAGCGGCTTCGGCCTGCAAGGAGCGCTGACGCAGGGCCTCCGCATCGGCGGCGGAGACGGTCAGCTCGGACTGCCGGGTCGTCCGACGCTCGGCGGTGTAGAGCAGGATGGAAGCGATGCCGAGGGCGGCGAACAACAGGAGCAGCAACGGCAGGCGGAGCCGGGCCCACCAGGCTTCGAACGAGAAACGCCCCCGACGCGACCGCGGATCGGCGGCGGGGACGTAGTCAGGGCTGGGTGGTCGTGGGCCGGTGCTCATGCGCGGACCGACAACTTTGTCGCTGGCGGTTTGTTTGCTTTAATGGTTGGCTACTCTGGTTCATCACAGAACCCCCTTCAACCTTGTAAATGGCCTCCTTCAAGCGCATCGCCGTCGTCGGCGCCGGCCTCATCGGCGGCTCTATCCTCCTCGCGGCGGCGCGGAAAGGCCTGGCCGGTTCGCTCGCCTGTTGGTCGCGATCGGCGGCTTCGCGGGAGACCTTGCGCGGCTTCGGCGTGGCGGAAGTGTTCGCCGACGCGGCTGACTGCGTCCGCGGCGCCGACCTCGTCGTCGTGACGACCCCGGTGGATACGGCTGAGGAGACCTTCCTCGCCATCGCGCCCGGGCTCGCGCCCGGCGCCGTGGTCACCGACGCGGGCAGCGTGAAAGGCGCCATCCTGCTCGCCGCCCGCCGCCTGCCTGCGGCCGATCTTTTCGTCGGCGCCCACCCGATGGCGGGCGGCGAGAAAGCCGGCGCCGCGCATGCGGCGGCCGATCTTTTCGACGGTCGGGTCTGCTTCCTCACGCCGTCCGGCGCCGAGGACCCGCGGGCGCTGGCGGCCGTCCGTCTTTTCTGGCGGGAACTCGGCGCGGTCCTGCACGAGACCGACGCGGCGAAACATGACGAGATCGTCGCCGCGATCAGCCATGTGCCGCACGCCGCGGCCTCGGCGCTCATGCTCGCGGTGATGGACCAGCCCGGCTTCCGCCGTTTCGCGGCCGGCGCCGGCCTGCGCGACTCGACCCGCATCGCCGCCGGCGAAGAAAACCTCTGGGTGGGGATCATGCTCGCCAACGCCCGCCACACGGCCGCCGGCCTGCGCGACGTCGAACGGCGCGCCGCCGAACTCCGCGCCGCCGTCGAAGCGAACGACGCCGCCGCCCTGCGGCGCCTCCTCGCCGAAGCCCGCCTCGCCCGCCAGAACCTGGACCGGTCCGAATGAGCCCCACCCTCGTCATCCGTCCCTTCCAGACCCCGGCCCGTGGGGTCGCCCAAGTTCCGGGTTCGAAGAGCATCACCAACCGCGCCCTGATCCTGGCCGCGCTCGCCGACGGCCCCACGCACTTCACCGGCGCGCTGTTCAGCCGCGACACCCGCATCCTCATCGCCGCGCTGCGCGCCCTGGGCTTCGAAGTCGCCGACGACGAAGCCGCCTGCACGATCCGGATCGTCGGCCTCGGCGGCCGCATCCCGCGCGACCGCGCCAAGCTCCACGTGGGCAACGCGGGCACCGCCGCGCGCTTCCTGACGGCCTTCCTCGCGCTCGCGCCGGCCGGCGAGTACGAACTCGACGGCGACGAAGCCATGCGGGCCCGTCCGATGCGCGGCCTGCTCGACGCCCTGCGCGGCGCCGGCTGCCGGGCCGACGCGCCCGATGGTTCGGCGGCGACCGGTTTCCCTTTCACGCTCCGCCCGACGGGTCGGCTCGGCCTCCTGGAGGTCGACGCCTCGGCGTCCTCCCAGCTGCTCTCCGCCTTGCTCATGGTGCTCCCGCTGGCCGCCGGCGCGACGGTGCGCATGAAGGGCTCGACGGTCTCGGAACCTTTCGTCGAGATGACCGCCCGCATGTGCGGTCAGTTCGGCCGCCCGCTGGCCCGGCTTCCCGACGGCAGCTGGACGTGCCCCTCGCCGGGCGCGTACGTCGCGCAGCCTGCCTACCCGATCGAACCGGACGCCACCGCCGCGAGCTACTTCATCGCCCTGCCCGCCGTGACCGGCGCCCGCGCCTCGGTGCGCATCGAGGGCTACGCCGACGGCGGACTCCAAGGCGACACCGCCTTCGCCAAGGTGGCCGCGGCCTGCGGCGCCACGCTGCGGCCTTCCCCCGGCACGCTCGTGGCCGAATCCTGGTCCGGCATCCGCGGCGGGGATTTCGACTTCAACGCCTTCTCGGACACCTTCCTCACGCTCGCCGCCGTCGCCACGCTGGCCGACGGCCCGGTGAAGATCCGCGGCATCGCGCACACGCGCAAGCAGGAGACCGACCGCGTCCTCGCGATGGCGACCGAACTCGAACGCCTGGGCATCCGGGTCGAACCCTCCGCGGACCGGCTCCGCGCCGACGAGACGCTGTCCTCGCTGACGGTCTTTCCGAGCAAGGCGGCCTTGCGGCAGGCCGCCGCGGCGGGGCCTGTCACGATCCGCACCTACGAAGACCATCGCATGGCGATGAGCTTCGGCGTCCTCGGCAGCTTCGACCTCTTCGGCGACGGCCGGCCGTGGATCGCCATCGAGGACCCCGCCTGCACCGGCAAGACGTTCCCGCATTTCTTCGGCGCGCTCGAGGCGCTGCGCACCAATTTCGTGCGGGTGTCCGTCGACGGCGGCGCGGCGTCGGGCAAGTCCAGCACCAGCCGGCTCCTCGCCCGCCGGCACGGCCTGCTGCACGTCGACACCGGCGCGCATTACCGCAGCCTGACCCGCGCGCTCCTCCGCGCGGGCGCCTCGGCCGACGACGCCCCGACCGTGAAGGCCGCGCTGGCCCGCCTCCGCATCGGTTCGCGCATCGTCGCCCGCGACGGCGCGCGCAGTTCGGCGCTCACCCTCGACGGCGAGCTGCCGGCGGACGCCGACCTGCGGACGCCCGAGGTCAACGCCGCGGTGTCGAAGATCGCCGCCCTGCCCGCCGTCCGCGCCTTCCTTCTCGAATACCAGCGCTCGCAGGTGAGGCTCGCGAGCGAACAGGGCTTCGCCGGCGTGGTGATGGAAGGCCGTGACATCGGCTCGGTCGTCCTGCCCGACGCCGAGATCCGCGTCTTCCTCGAAGCCGACGCCTCCGCGCGCGCGCGGAGGCGGGCCGCCGAAGGCCAGGCCGACCAAGTGACGCAGCGCGACCATCTCGACGCCACGCGCAAGGCCGCGCCGATGATCTGCCCGCCCGGCGCCCACCGGCTGGACAACACGCACCTGCCGCTCGAGGCCGTCGTCGCCGAGATCGGCGAGCTCATCAAGGTGGCCGCCCTGCCCCGATGATCCTCGATTCGAAGAACCTCATCTACAAGGCCGTCTATCACGGCGCGCGGGCGTTCATCGAGGTCTTCTCCACGCTGGAGGTCGAAGGCTGGGAGAACGTGCCGTCCGGCGCCTGCCTCTTCGCCTCCAACCATCAGAGCATGCTGGACCCGCCCCTCGTCGGCTCCTGCCTGCCCCGCGAGATCTCCTTCATCGCGCGCCGGTCGCTCTTCGACAACCCGGTCTTCGGTTTCGTGATCCGGGCCTGCCACTCCATCCCGGTGGACCGCGGCGAAGCCGACATCGGCGCCATCCGCGCGGCCTTGGCCGCCCTCGCGGCCGGCGAGGGCCTGCTCATCTTTCCGGAAGGCACGCGCAGCCATGACGGCGTGATCGCCTCGCCGAAGGCCGGCGCCGGGCTGCTCGCCTGCAAGTCCGGCGTCCCGGTCGTCCCGATCCATATCCGGGGCGCGCGCGACGTACTGCCGCGCGGCGCCCATTTCCCGGTCGGGTCGGCGCGCATCCGCGTGCGCTTCGGCAAGGCGATGCCGCCGGAAGAATACGATCCGGGCGCGGACCATCGCGAGCGCTCCATCGAAGCATCCCGGCGCATCCTGGAACGCATCAAGTCGCTCCCGGACTGCTCCGAACCCGGCCTCTGAGCGGACGGCTTACGAGATCCGCTGCGGCATCACGACGCAGAGGAAGTCGTCCTTGAGCCCGCGGATGACGCCGGGGGACATCTCGTCCTTGAATTCGAAATCGATCTCGTCCTCGGTGAGGGCCTTGAGGGGGTCGATGATGTACTGAGGATTGAAGGCGATGTTCACGTCGGGGCCTTCGTATTTCACGGCGATGGGTTCATGCGCGTCGCCGCTGTCGGACTTGGCCGAGATCTCGAGGTTCTGCGTCTTCTTGGTGACGCTCATGCGGATGGTGTTGTTGCGGTCGTCGGTCATCAGCGCGGCGCGGTTCACGCTCTCGAGCAGCTTCTCGCGTTCGAGGCGGACCTTGGAGCCGGCGTCCTTGGGGATGACCTGGCGATAGTTCGGGTAATTGCCTTCGACCACCTTGGAAACCAGCTGGATGCGGTCCACGAGGCCTTCTTCGTTCTTCGGGATGTCGATGGTGAACCCGACCTGACGTTCGTTATGCGAGACATGGGCTTCGCCGCCGGACTTGAGCAGGCGCATCAGCTCGATGATCGTGCGGGCGGGCAGGATGAGGGCGAGGGCCTTGTCCGTGCCGGCGAGCTTGCGTTCGCACTTGGCGAGGCGGCGGCCGTCGGTCGCCACGACGGTCAGCTTGCCTTCCGCGAATTCGAAGAAGACGCCGTTGAGGATATAACGGTTCTCGTCGGAGGACTGCGCGTAGCTGACCTTGCGGAGCATGTCACCGAGGTCGTCCTGGTTGATGGAGATGGTCGGCTGTCCCGCGAAATTGGAGATGGGCGGGAATTGGTCGGCCGGAAGTCCGGCGACCTGGAAGACGGAACTGCCGGAGGTGATCTTCACGCGGTCCTTGCCGGTGAGTTCGACGATGGTGTCGCTGCTCGAGAGGGCGCGCACGATCGGGACGAGTTTCTTGACGGGCAAGGTGATGCGACCCGGGGACGAGACGGCGGCCTTGATCCGGCAGCAGATGCCGAGGTCGAGGTTGGTGGTGGTCAGCGTGATGGTGTCGCCTTCGGCTTCGATCAGCACGTTCTGGAGGATGGGCATCGTCGCGCGGCTGCCGACGACGTTGGTCACGCTGGAGAGCCCGTTGAAAAAGTGATTCCGGTTGACCTTGAACTTCATGATGACGTGAGAATTGAGCAGAGGCGGGGGCCGAGGCAACCCCTCATTGCCCACATCCCGGCCGCGCCTGTCTCTATTCTCTCTTCATTTATAAATACCCGTAGCATCAGCAGGGGTCGGAAAACCGTACATAGTTCCGCAAGGTGCTGGTGCGGGGCCGCATCGGCGGCCGAAGGCGATGTGCCTGCGGCGTGAATAACCTCAGGCTTGTTCACAACCGCCCACAGGCACCGATTATCCACCCGCTGTTCACACTTTGTCCACCGGTTCGTCATCGTCGTCCGGCGCCGGGTCCATCTCGCTTTTCTTGAGCAGGAAAGCGTGACGGAAAAGGCTGTAGACGACGTAACCCAGGAAGACGGCGGGGAACGAATACTGAGGGTAACGGAAGATGACCGCGCCCAGGATGATGATCAGGATGAACCCGCGCGTCTTGGCCCGGGCGGTCCAATCCAGCTTCTTGAAGCTCGGGAAACGCACGTTGCTGATCATCAGGAAGGAGATCACCAGCATCACCGGAAGCAGGACCCAAGACCAGGCCTGGACGGCCTGTTCGAAGGGGTCCTTCTGATCGGCCGAGACCATGACCTTGGACAAGACCAGGACGAGGGAAGCGATCATGCCGGCGGCCGCCGGCGACGGTAGGCCGACGAAATCCCCGCCCGCGACCCGCTTTTCATTACCCGGGACGAGCGGATTGGTCAGGACGTTGAATCGCGCCAGACGGACGCCGGCGCAGAGCAGGTAGATGAAGGCGAGGAGCCAGGTCACCAACTGGACGTTGTCGGTGACCTCGGGTTTGATGACCAGGAAGCAGGCCATCAGGGCGGGGGCGACCCCGAAGGAGACCGTGTCCGCGATGGAATCGAATTCCGCTCCGAAGAGCGATTCGCGCTTGGTGGCCCGGGCCACACGGCCGTCGAAAAGATCGCACAAGCAGGCGAAAAGGATGAACCAGACCGCCATGTTGTAGTGGTCGGCGCGGCCTTCCGGGGTGAGGGAAGTGAACCGGGCTTCGATGCAGTTCTTGATGGCCAGGAAACCGCAGAGCATGTTACCCGCCGTGAAAAGATTGGGCAGCAGGTAGATGCGGGCCGCCTCTTCGGGCGAGGCATAGGGGCGTTTTTCAGGAGGATTCGTCACGGTCAGGACTTAGGGGGTTCGTCGAGGTATTTCCAGAAGCCGCCTTCCTGTTCGATCCGGGCTTCGTCTTCGGGGAAAGGCAGGTGGGAGCGGAAGGCGAAGTCGGCGTAGGTATGCTTGTGCAGCACGTAATGGGCCATCAAGGAGCCTTCGGCGGCCTCGAAATAGATGCGGAATTCGCCTACGCGCAGGCGGTGGTAGGTGTGGCCGCCGCGCCGGACGGTCCCGAGTTCGGAACTGCCTCGCAGCAGCGCTTCCGGCGTCAGTGAGGCGAACGCCTCGACGACTTCCATCTGCTCCAACGTCGGCAGCTTCGCGAGCTCGCGCATCGCCTGGTCGCTGAAGTTCACTTGGTACATCGGAGAAGAAGAGCAAACGACGGGCGCGCCGTCACCGCAATCATTCAGTTGGTCGCGACCAGGCGGCCACCAGCCGGAGCGCCCGTTTTTCCACCAAATCCAACACTTTTTCGAAATCGTCGCTTTCGCCGTAATACGGATCGGGCAAGGCGACGTCGCCCAGGAAGAGCGCGAGGCGCGGATGATGTTCCGCCGGACAGCGGCGTCGGAGTTCGCGCAGGTTGATCTCGTCGGCGGCGAGGATGAGATCGAAGGCATGGAAGTCGGAAGCGTGCACCTGGCGTGCGCGCAGCGTCGAAAGATCATAGCCGCGCGCCCGCGCATGCCTGACCGATCGAGGGTCCGGCGGGTCGCCGACGTGATAATTCTCGGTTCCGGCGGAATCGAATTCGATGGCGAGTCCGGCTTGCCGGGCCTTGACGCGGAGCACCTCCTCGGCGGTTGGAGAGCGGCAGATGTTGCCCATGCAGACCAGCAGCACCCGCCGGGGTTGGCCGACTTTGGCCACGGCTCAGACCTTGCCGCCGAAGCTCTGGTGGTCGTCCAAATCCAGGACGTCGAACCAGGTGACGATGTCTTCGCGCTTGGCCCCAGCGGAGGTCGAAGATTGGTATTCCGTGAGCTTGGCGCGGCCGGCGGGGGCCCCGGGGGCTCGCTGCTCGTGATAGGCGCTAAAAGCGGCGATTTCGTGGCCCGAGCGGGGTTTCTTGGCGTTGGCCATGAGCCAAGCCAAGATCTCGCCATCACCTAAACCCTTGTCAATCTGAGCCTTAAGTTCATCGGCTTCGACTCCAAGGAAGTCCAGGACGTTGCGATCCAGGGAGCATCCATAGGTATACTCGCCATTCTTGCCCGCCTTGGTGGCGCGGGCCTTATCAATCATGCGAGGGAGGATCACCAGGCCGCCGAGACGGACGCGGGGGCTGCGAGGGGGGTGCTGGGTGAGATCGTAGAGGTCGTGGGCCATAGGAAGCTCAAAACTACCCCCCTCCCCTGCTTTCGCAAGAAAACAGGTCGGTTTGGAGGTTTGCCAAAATGTCACACCCCTCTATATTTAGAAAGCATGTTCCCCTTGGCCGCCGCTCTCGCTGAGCATCCCCTGACCCGGGAATGCTTGCTCGGCTGTGCTGCCGTATTCTTGGCAGCTGCCGTCTTGGACGGGCTGGCCGCCAAAGATGCCTCCGGCCGCTGGCCGACCGCGGGCCTCTGGCTCTTGCGTGGGGGTTGGATCATGCTGACGACGATGCTGGCTTATCAAGGCCTGCGCTCTCATGCCCTGCCGATCGCCAGCCCGGCGGAAGTCCTTCTTTCGATCGCCTGGGGTCTGTCCGGTCTCGCGCTCTTCCTCGACCTCACCTTCACGCACCGTCTGCCGACGTGGGCCATCGCCGGGGCGACGACCGGGTGTCTGATCGCGGCGGCCTTCCTCGGCGTCGTCGGTCAGCCCACCGATCACGCCGACAAGCCGCTGATCGTCATCCATGTCGGCGCCGCGGTCCTCGCCTACTGCGTGCTCGGCGCGCAGGCGCTGAACTCCGCCGCCTACCTCCTGCAGGACCGTGCGCTCGCGCGCCGCGAGTTCGGCGGCATCTACGCCTTGCTGCCGGCCTTGGTCCCGCTCGACCGCATCGGCGGTCAGCTCATGGGCGCCGCCGTCTGGCTGCTCGGCCTGTCGCTCGTGATCGGCGCGACCGACTGGGCGCAGCGCGACCTCGCGCTTGTCGCCCTGCCCAAGCTCGGCGCCGCCCTGCTCACCTGGGTGGCCTGCCTCTTCGTCACCGTGCAGCGCCGGCGTCATCGCCTCGCCGGCGCGGCTTACGCCCGCGCCTCGTTGTTCGTCTTCATCCCCGCGCTCGTCGCGCTGTACCTCTCGCTGCCTTCCGCCCGATGAGCGAACGCGCCCGCAACCTCGTGGCGTTGAGCGCCACCCATCGCACCGCCGGACTCGACGAACGAGCCGCCTTCACCGTCCCTGCCGGCGGCGCCGAGGCATTCTACGCCGCGGCCCGCGAAGCCGGCCTCGCCGAAGCCGTGTTGCTCGCCACCTGCAATCGACTCGAGGCCTACGGCGTCGGCGACGAAGCCGCCGCGCTCCATGTGCGCAGCGCGCTCATCAAGGCGACGGGCGCGTCGCCCGCCGTGCTCGACCAGCATCTCCGCCCCGTGCCCGGCCTCGCGGCCGTGGAACATCTCTTCGCCGTCGTCTCCGGCCTCGAATCGCAGATGGTCGGCGAGGTCGAGATCGCCGGTCAGGTCAAGGACGCCTATGCGGACGCGCTCGCCCGCGGCATGACCGGCCCCGTCCTCAACCGCGTCTTCCAGCGCGCCTTCCAGGCGGGCGCGTGGGCGCGCACGCACACCGGCATCTCCCAGGGCCAGGTCAGCCTCGGCAACGTCGCCGTCGAGCTCGCGCAGCGCGTGTTCGGCTCGCTCGACGAGGCCCGCGTCCTCGTGCTCGGCACGGGTGACGTCGGCCGCCAGGTCGTCCAGGCGCTCGTCTCGCGCGGCGCCGCGCAGGTCTCCGTGGCCTCACGTACCTTCGAGAACGCCCGCGCGCTCGCCGAGGAATTTTCCGGCGCCTCCCTCACCTTGGCCGACGCCCTCCGGCAGGCCCACGCCCACGACGTGATCGTCGGCTGCGCCACCGTCGAACGCGCCCTGCTCGACGCGGTCGCGCTCCGCGAGTCGGTCGCCCGCCGCCAAGGTCGCCCGCTCCTGCTCGTCGATCTCGGCGTGCCGCGCAACTTCGACCTCGCCGCGCGCTCCCTCGAGGGCGCTTACCTGTGCGACCTCGACGACCTCGCCGCGGTCTCCAACGCCAATCTCAAGGCCCGGCTCGCCGAAGTCGACCGCGCCCGCGCGGCCTTGGCGGAGAAGGCGGCGCGCGCCTGGGGTGCCGCCAACCACCAAGCCTCTCCGGAAGCCTGAACCATGAAGCCCACGGTCCTCATCGTCGACGACGAGAAGAACATCCGCGAAGGCCTCCGCGCCGCGCTCGAAGAGCGCTACGAGACCTTCGTCGCGAAGGACGCCGCGGAGGCGGCGCGCCTCATGCAGGACGTGCCTCCCGACGCCGTGCTGACGGATCTGCGCATGGCGGGAGAAGACGGCATGGCGGTGATCGACCGTGCGTTGAAGCTCCCGCACCAGCCCGTCTGCATCATGATGACGGCGTACGGCGACGTGGAGACGGCCGTCACGGCGATGAGCCGCGGCGCCTATTGGTTCTTCCAGAAACCCGTCGACCTCCGTCAGGTCGAGCTGGTGCTCGAGCGCGGCCTCAAGGCGCGCACCACCGAGAAGGAGGTCGTCACGCTCAAGGCGCGGCTCGACCGCAAGTTCTCCCTCGGCGAAGTGGTCGGCTCTTCGGCGGCGCTCCAGCACTCGATCGAACAGGTGCGTTCCGTCGCGTCCTCCAACGCGACCGTCCTCCTCCTCGGCGAGACCGGCACGGGCAAGGAGCTCTTCGCCCAGATGATCCACCAGGCGAGCCAGCGAGCCAAGGGGCCGTTCATGGCGGTCCACTGCGCCGCGATTCCGGCGAACCTGCTCGAGTCCGAGCTCTTCGGCCACGAGAAAGGCGCCTTCACTGGCGCGAATGAAAGACGCGTGGGCCGCTTTGAATCGGCCGACGGCGGGACCCTTTTCCTCGACGAGATCGGTGAGATCGACGCCACGACCCAGGTGAAGCTGCTGCGCTTCCTCGAGACCCGCGCCGTCGAGCGGCTGGGCTCGCATCGTCCTATTTCCCTCGATCTTCGTCTCGTGTGCGCGACCAACCGCGACCTCCAGCAGATGGTCAAGGAAGGTAAGTTCCGCGAAGACCTCTATTACCGCCTCTCCGTCGTCCCGCTGCGCCTCCCGCCGCTCCGCGAACGCACGGACGACATCCCTCTGCTGCTCGCCCATTATCTGGAGCGTTTCGCCAAGGAGAACGGCGCCGTGGCGCCGAAGCTTTCTCCCGAAGCGCTCGCCATCCTCGTGCGCTATCCGTGGCCGGGCAACATCCGCGAGCTGCGCAACGCCTGCGAGAACCTCGCCGTGCTGCGGGCCGGGAAGACGGTCGGCTCCGCCGACCTCGATCCGCGGTTCGTCTCGCCGCCGGCGGCTCCGTCCGGTCCGGCGCCCGCGTCCGGCCAGGCTGGCAATCTCGACCGCACGCAGAACGAGAAGCAGCTCCTCAGGCAGGCCTTGGCCGCCGCGGCGGGCAACCGCACGCGGGCGGCGGAGCTGATGGGCATCTCCCGGCGCACCTTGCACCGCAAACTCCTGCAGTGGCCCGAGCTCGATCCCGGCCCCGAGACGGCGTGAGGTTCCTCTGCTGCTGTCTCTTCGCCGGCGCCGCGATGGGCGCCGACATCGTCGGCACCGACCTGCTTGACGGTCGGTTCGCGGCTTCGCTCCGGACCGCCGCCGGCCGGGACGTAGCCGATTTCGGGGGCACCCTGCCCGCCCGCCGGGCGTTCGCGGAAGGCCGCGCCGCGGCCGCCATCCTGATGATGCGGCCGGGCGAACCCGCGCCGGTCGCCGGCGCGCGGGAGTTCCGGCTTGCGGCGTCCGTCGTGGTCGTCGCCGCGCACGGGAGCATCCGGATCGAGCAGCTCACCTTCGAGCAGCTCGCCAATGCGTTCGCCCGCGACGCGCGCGCCCCCGCCCGTAATTGGAACGACCTCGATCCGCTCGCGCGTTCGGAACTCATGACCCCGGCCTTATGCTCGCCGCCGGGCACGCTGGTCCTCGAAGTCTTCCAGGGGCTCGTGCTCGAAGGGCAGGCGTTCCGGCCGGACGTGCGCCTCCGCGTCGAACCGGATCTCGCGGCGGACCTGCTCGCCGCGCGGGCGGGCAGCCTCGTCCTTTTACCGCGCCCGCCGGTCAGCCGCGGTCGGGTCCTCCCGGTCGCCGATGGGCGTCCGGGCCGCCCCAGCACCGCCTATGGTCCGGATGAGAACAACGTGCACAACGGGGATTACCCCCTGCAGGTGCCCCTCGTCCTTTATGTCCGGCCCGACAAGGTCGCCGCCCTCCGTCCGGCGTTGCGCTGGCTTTGCTCCGATGCGGCCGCCGAGCTGTTGGCCGGCCAAGGCCTGACCCCCGCCCCGGCCTCGGCCCGGGCGGCCTTCCTCCAAAGGCTTGACACTCGCTGAGGCGTTTGGTCTGCTCCCCTTCCAACGCGCGCGTAGCTCAATGGTAGAGTACCACCTTGCCAAGGTGGCTGTTGCTGGTTCAAGTCCAGTCGCGCGCTCCACTTTAAAAATGGAGCCAAAACCCGCCGAAATCCGGCGGGTTTTTCATTTCAGCCCGGTCCGGCGGCCGGCGGGATGGTGACCATGATCCGCAGCCCTTTCGGCCTGGCCGGTTCGGCCCCGGCTGAGCCGCCGTGGAGTTCGGCCACCTGGCGGACGATGCTCAGCCCGAGGCCGCTGCCGCCTGCCCGCCGGGATTTGTCGGTCCGGTAGAAACGATCGAAGAGCCTGGGCAGGTCCGCGGGCGTCACGCCCGCGCCGTCATCCTCCACGCTGAGTTCGGTCCCTTCGGGCGTGTCCCGGGTCGCGATGCGGAGCCGGCTCAGGCCGGCGGCGTGCGCGAGCGCGTTGTCGATCAGGTTCTGGATGAGCCGGCGTGCCTGGAGCGGGTCGGCGCCGACGTCCTGTGTCGCCGACAGGTCGAGGCTGAGCATGACGCCCGCGGCCTTGCAGCGCGCCGCGAACTCGGCGGCCACCTCGCGGGCGGCCGCATGGAGGGCGCCGGGTTCGCGGCGGACTTCGCGCGACGATTCCAGGCTGGCGAGCGCGAGCAGGCCTTCGACCAGCCCTTGGAGGCGTCCGACGGAAGAGACGATCTTCTGCGTGAAGCGCGCGCGGTCCTCGGCCGACATCGTCGCCTGGTCTTCGGCGAGCGTCTCCGCGTAGCCGCGCAGGATCGTCACCGGCGTGCGCAGGTCGTGCGAGACGTTCGTCACGAAATCCCGCTCCATCGCCTGCAGGCGCTTCAGCGCGGTCACGTCCGCCAGCACGAAGATCGCCGCGCCGGGGCCGAACGCCTCCGGGTCGGTGCGCGCGCCCGCCGCCTGCAGCCAGACGTCCGCCAGCGGCGCGCGGTTGAGCAGCAGCGTGGCGCGCGCGTCACCCTCTTCGCGCACGCGCCGGATCAGCTCGATGAAGTCGGCGCTGCGGACCAGCGGCACCACCGGCCCGCCGACGTCCTCGGCGGCGAGCTCGAAGAGCGCCGCGGCCGCGGGGTTGGCCAGGCGCAGCCGGTCCTGCGCGTCGACGACGAGCACGGCGTCCGTCAGCGGCGCGAGCAGCGCCTCGACGCGCCGGCCCGCGGCCGCGCGGATCTCGGCCTCGCTCTCGGCGCGCCGCCCGATCGCGATGAAGAGTTCCTCGAGGCGCAGCTTCCTCACCAGCCAGCCTTGCGGCCGCGCGCCGGCGTCCGCCGAGAGCAGCGTGCGGCGCGCCCAGCGGACGTGCGCGGCCACGGTGGCGAAGCCCCAGGCGGCGGCCGCGCCGAGCGCGAACAGGAGCAGCCAGGGGAGCCAGGTCATCGGTCACCGATGCTGTCGCGCACGCGCCGGCGCGCGAGCGCAAAGCGGTTCAGCCGTTCACGCGGTAGCCGACGCCGCGCACCGTGTCGATCACGTCGCCCGCCGGGCCGAGCTTCTCGCGGAGCCGGCGCACGTGCGTGTCCACCGTCCGCGTCTCGAGGTCGGGAGAATAATTCCAGACGTCCGCGAGCAGTTCTTCCCGCGACTGCACCCTTCCCTTCCGTTCGAGCAGCAGCCGCAGCAGCTTGAACTCCGTCGCCGTGAGTTCGACCGGCTTGCCCGCGGCGGTGACCTCGTGGCGTTCGATGTCGAGGAGCAGCGCGCCGGCGGCGAGGCGCGTCGAAGGCTTGGCCGCGGCGGACTTCGCGCGACGGAGGAGCGCCTGCGCGCGGAGCATCAGCTCACGCGCGTCGAAAGGCTTGGTGACGTAATCGTCGGCGCCGGACTCGAGGCCCTTGACCTTGTCGGCCGTCTCCCCCTTGGCCGTGAGGAAGATCACCGGCGTGTCCTGCAGGAGAGCGTCGGCCCGGACCATGCGGAGCAGCTGCACCCCGGTCAGTTCAGGCATCATCACGTCCAGGATGATGAGGTCCGGACGGAAGTCGCGCGCCAGCCCGATGGCCCGGAGCGGATCGTTGAGCGTCCGGATGGCGTAGCCGGCCTGCTTGAATTTGTAATCCAAGAGCTCGGTGACGTCGGCTTCGTCGTCGACGATCAAGATGCGCTTAAGATGTTCGGCGTCCATGGGTGCGTGCTTACATAAGCGGAGCCCGGACCTAAGCGCCAGAGTTAGGTGTCAATGATGGCGGACGTGTTACGCCCTCAAAATTAATTTATAAACCAATCATTATCAATAGTTTATAAAATTAAGAAACACGACCGTCACACCGAGCGGCCACAATCTTTACATAGGGGTGTTCCACGTGGAACACCGCCCTTCCCTTCCCCCTTATTTGGAACGGAAAAGGACCATCAGCAGCGAGATATCAGCCGGGTTGACCCCGCTGATTCGACTGGCCTGGCCCAAGGTCTTAGGCTGGATAGCATGGAGTTTCTGTCGGGCCTCGATCCTCAAGCCGTAGGCTTTAAGGAAATCAAAACCCTCCGGCACTTTAAAGGAATCGAGGTCGTGCAATTTACGGGCGTTCCGAGTCTCACGCTCCAAGTAGCCCCGGTATTTGACCCGATACATGACTTCAGCCTGAACTTCAGGCGCTTCGGCTAGGAATGTGGGCGGCAAATCCTTAGGGGTTGAATCCCAGTTCCGGCGGATGACGTCGCCCGCGATTCCGCCCGGGATGGCAAGCTTTTCCAGGTATTCGATCCAATGGGTCACTTTTTCGGCCTTGGACTGGATGCGGGCCAGACGATCAGGCGGAACCAGGCCGAATTCAGCGATTTTATCCTTAAGGCGAAGCTCGGCGCTGCCATGGTTGAACAAAAGGCGGAATTCAGCCCGGCTGGTGAACATACGGTAAGGCTCTTGGGTGCCTTTGGTGACCAGGTCATCAATCAGAACCCCGATATAGGCTTCATCACGGCCGAGGACCATAGGAGTCTGGCCTTTGACCTTACAGGCGGCATTAACCCCGGCAACCAGGCCTTGGGCGGCGGCTTCCTCATATCCGGAGGTTCCGTTGATCTGGCCCGCAAAGAAGAGGGCATCCACCTTTTTGGACTCCAGGGTGGGGTAGAGCTGGGTCGGAGGCGCGAAATCATACTCTACGGCATAGGCCGGGCGGAGCATGACGGCATTTTCCAGCCCGGGGACGGAGGCCAGCATCTGGAGTTGGACCGTGAAGGGCAGGGAGGTCGACAGGCCGTTGATATACCATTCGTCGGTATTCCGACCTTCGGGTTCCAGGTAGAGCTTATGGGCATCCTTATCCGAGAACTTCACGAACTTGTCCTCGATGGAGGGACAGTAGCGCGGCCCGACCCCGGTGATCTCGCCTCCATAGAGAGGAGAGAGATGGAGGTTCTCTTGAACGATCTTACCGGTGGCGCCCGTGGCCTCCGTCATCCAGCAGGATACTTGGTCGCTGCCGGGAGTCCATCCAGGGAGGCGCTCGCCAGCTTGTTCCACGTGGAACAAATCACCTTGCTGCCGGGTGTCATGGAAGGCGAACAGGGTGGGGGAGGCGTCGCCGGGTTGCTCCTCGCACTTCGTGAAATCGATGGACGATCCGAGGATGCGCGGAGGGGTGCCCGTCTTAAGTCTCTGCAGTTCAATTCCAGCCTCTAAGAAACTGGCTGACAATGACTTAGCACTAAAGTCTCCCAGCCGACCTCCTTCGGTTTTATTCGCCCCGATGTGCATCAGGCCGCGTAAGAAAGTACCCGTGGTGACGACCACGGTCTTGCCGTGGAAAGCGAGGTCCAAGTTGGTCTGAACTCCGACGACCGACCCGGCCTTGAAGATCAGTCCGGTGACCTGAGCCTGGAAGATGGTCAGCCCGGGTTGGAGCTCGCAGAGATGCTTCATCCGGAACTGGTACGCTTTCTTGTCACATTGGGCGCGGGGTGCCTGGACGGCCGGACCCTTCGAAGAGTTGAGGAGGCGGAACTGGATTCCGGTGACGTCGGCGGTCAGGCCCATCTCGCCGCCGAGGGCGTCGATCTCCCGGACGATATGCCCTTTGGCCTGCCCCCCGATGGCGGGGTTGCAGCTCATCTGGGCGATGGTGTCCACGTTGCCCGTCAGGAGCAGGACATCGACCCCCATGCGCGCGGCGGCCAGGGCGGCTTCCACGCCGGCGTGGCCGGCCCCGCAGACGATGACGTCATAGGGGCGGTCGGGCCCGAGGCGGATTTGTTTGTGAGGTCGCATAGGCGCTCCCTCACCGGAGGGAATCACTTACCTATGCAGAAGGAAGCGAAGAGCTTGTCCAGCATACGCTCATTATCGATGCGTCCGACGATCTCCCCCAGGGCGTCCAGGGCGGCCCGGGCCTGGGCGGCCGCCAGTTCCGTCTGGATGGGGGCCTTCAGGTGGCCGACGGCCTCGGTCAGGGCGCCGGCCGCCCGGGCCATGGCCTCGGCGTGACGGACGGAGACGACGAGTTCCTCGGCGCCGGGGGCGATCTCCTGAGCGACCAGGAATTCGCCGAGCTTCGCCCGCAGGGTCTCGGCGTCGCGGCCGTCGAGGAGGCAGGCGGACAGTTTGGTCAGCGTCGGCAGGAAATCTTTCTGCGCCGGATGCGCGGGCAGGTCGGCCTTGTTCGCGACGACGAGCGTGCGCGCGGGATCGAGCAACGCGACGAGTTCCGCGGGCAGGGCAGGGGGCTCGGCCGAAGCGTCGACGACGAGGAGCAGCAGGTGCGCGCCGCGCGCCTGCTCGAGCGAACGCGCCATGCCGAGGTTCTCGACCGTCGAGCCGCCGTCGCGCAGGCCGGCGGTGTCGATCGCGGTGACGGCGAGCGGGAGGCCCGCGACGGGGGCTTCGAGGTAGTCGCGCGTCGTGCCGGCCTCGGGGCTCACGATCGCGCGGTCGGCGCCGGCGAGCGCGTTGAGGAGGCTCGACTTCCCGGCGTTCGGCGCGCCGACGACGGCCACGCGCAGGCCGGCGCGCAGGGCGCCGTCGTGCTTCGCGGTCCGGGCGTATGCGGAAAGTTCTGACGCGATTTCGGCCAAGCGGGCCGCTGGTCCGCGCGGGTCCTCGGGCGGCAGGTCTTCTTCGGGGAAGTCGATGTGCGCCTCGAGCTCGGCGAGGACCTGCAGCGTGCGGTCGGTCCATTTCGCGACGTGCCGGCCGAGCTCGCCGGCGAGCATGCGGCGCGCCGAGGCGAGCGCGCGCTCGGAGCTGGCGTGGATCAGGTCCGCGACGGCTTCGGCCTGCGTGAGGTCGATGCGGCCGGCGAGGTAGGCGCGGCGCGTGAACTCGCCCGGTTCGGCGAGACGGCCGCCGCGCGCGAGGCAGTCCTCGGTGA